>ENA-UOOA01000067-UOOA01000067.1-human-gut-metagenome-genome-assembly--contig:-P61old-NODE-67-length-210382-cov-51.294056_pt1 | contig 210382 bp, 276 predicted proteins | sample MGYA00242467_ERZ724014 | MGnify/ENA metagenome assembly ERZ724014 | reverse complement strand
AGAGAAAACTTAAGTGTAGAAGATAATAATTCTCTTGAAGATAAAAGGATAGACCTAGAAGATACAAAGGAGTCTGAACCTAAAGCGCTAGAGGATGAAAGAATTGATCTAAATGGCACTAAAGAATCTGAGATATCTACTTTAGAGGATTATAGAGAAAACTTAAGTGTAGAAGATAATAATTCTCTTGAAGATACTAGAATAGACCTAACAGGAACAAAAGAAGCTGAAGTATCCGAACTTGAAGATTATCTTGATGAATTAGATAATACAAAAGATTATGAAGCTTCTGAGTTAGAGGATACTAGGATAGACTTAACTGGGACTAAAGAAGCAGAACCTGAATCTTTAGAAGACGAGAGAATAGACTTAGAGGATACTGAAGAATATGAATCGAGTTCTTTAGAGGATGAAAGGATAAATCTAGAAAGTACAGAGGAATTCGAACCTGGAAGTCTTGAAGATTTTATAGATAAACTTGAAGACTCTAGAGATACCGAACTTGAAGATGAAATACTTGAACTTCCTGAAACTTCTGGAGATGAGTATGAAGGTTATAATCCATTAGGTCCAGATGAATTAGATAGTCTTGGTGGGAATATCAATAATTTCTATGATTCTCTTCTCGAAGTTCCTGAAACAGGTGATGCTCCTAGACAATCTGGGGATTATACTCCTCTTGGTCCAGAAGAATTAGATAGTCTTGGTGGAGATCTTGGAAATTTTTACGATTCTATTCTTGAAGTTCCAGAAGATACTGAACATATTATTGAAGAGCTAAATGATGATATTAAAGAAAAAATTCCTGAAGCACAAGTAGATGAAAGTCAAAAAGATTGGAAATATTTAAAGGAATTAACCGAAGATGATCTCTATAAAGAAACTATTCGTTTACTTAGTGAGAAAGAAGCTGGAGAGTGGGGTAAGAAAATGCAATCTTTAGTAAGTGCATATCTTAGTTCAGAAGCCATATCTCCTGATCGAGCAGAAGAATATATAAATAAACTTGGAAAGGAGATCTTAATTCAACAAGAGTCTTCGAGAGTGGAAGGTCCTTCTATGAAATTACCAAAATTTGGATTAGAATCTCTTAACTTAAGTAATTATCTTAGGTGGACAGCTGAGAAAACTATTGGATGGACTGGAGTACATGGATCAGCGAGACAACTTCTTCTTAATGAAACAATAGCTGCACTTGTAGTAGCTAGAGATGAGTTAGAAAAATTATCTAAATCAAATCGATATAGATTACCTGGAAATGATGGAGGTTTATTAGGTGATTTAGTATCTGGAGGAGTTTCTGGTGCTCTTGATAACTTGGGAGATAAACTAGGTGATGCAGTTAATACAATAGTTGGAAGCAAATCTGTAGATATCTCTAATCCTATAAATAGACCAGAAAAAAATGAGCATAGGGATGGATGGGAAGAAGGAAATATACGACCATCAGGAAGTAATCCATTTCTACCAACACAAAGTCATTCAGAGTTTTCTCAAAAAGAAGGTAATCTATTATCCAAGATAACTAAAAGTAGTGGAAGTAGTGGGGATAGTAATAAATTCTGGAAAAAAGTAGGAAGTGCAGCAAAAGATATGCTTCTAGGCTCTAACAGTGGAGAAACAACTTATAAATTTAAATCTAATTATGTATCTGGAAAAGGAATAAATATCACATTAGAGGAATTATGTGGAATTTCTGGCATAGATGATGCAAATACTGTAGAAGGATTGTATAATGTATTAAAATCTAGCCCATTTATTACTACTCCAGATAAATTTACCTCAACTGGATATTCAGATTATAGAACTCAAACATTAGATACTAATGCATACTGGGAAGTTGTTTTAGAACCCTATGTAGGTCCTGAAAATGGAAATCTTAATTATCTTCCTGGAATTCATGAAATCAATACTAGAAATATAGCTCAACACGGAGTAAATACTGCTTATAATAGATGGATTCCTTATGTTAGTTTTGATCTTCAAAAATCTAAATTAACAAATAAAACACTCAATCTATATGATGGTGAAATCAGTTATCCTGTTTCAATGGAATTTACTAATGAATTTAGATTAACTATAGCTGACGATCAATATAAGTCTTGGAGGCGATATTTTGAAGAATGTGCTAAAGCTGCAATTTATAATAGTGAAGGACATGATGAATCTTATTATAAAGAAGGCGGTACTGAAGGAGTTTTAGGATTAACTGCAATAGATACTAATAATGTATGTATTGCTATGTATAAAAATATATGCTTCAGATGTAGAATATACGTTATGACACCGCAATATAGTACAATTCAAAAATTTGATTTACTTTTAGTAATGAAAGATTTTTCTGAAGAATATACAGGAGATATTGGAGATGGTGCAGGAGATCTTACAGTATCATTTAGTATTGTAGGAGAGAATCCAAATGAAGGAGAAATTCCAAAAGTTAAAGTAATACAGCATAAAGCTCCTGATAATTCTTCAAAAACGGATTATGGTTCTATAGTAGAAAGTGGAGTAAATTCAGTAATGAAACTAATTAAATAAAATAAGATTATGTATTTAAGATTAGGAACAACTAATATAAAGTACTCCACTGAACAAGATGATTTTACAGTATTTTCTGAAGTTGTAGATTCTAAGATGTCATATGAGAAACCAGTACTTGTGAGAACTCCTGATGAACTTGACATCTGGTTTGGATCAGATTTTCCAGGGAAAGATTATTATGATGAACTTTTAGAATCTGGAGTTACTTTATTTTTATATAGACCAATTAAGGTTGAACAAAATACTAATGCTCCTGACTATATTGATCTAAAAGAATATTCTATAGATCAAAAATTATACTATAACTTAACAGAACTTCCAGAAGTCGGAGAAGATAAAGTTTTGTATAAAGTAGTAACAGGAGAAGGCGAATATAAAGAAGGAAATTTGTGGTATACTCTTTATATATATTATCTAGGAGAATATATGAAAATCCTAGAATTACCACAAAATCTTGACACTAATAATACGAGTTCTCTAGAAAATAGAGATGTATTAAATATAAATTATCCAGGTTTTATTGGACCTGAATATTGTTATCCGAAATATATAGAGGAAGGAGATGTTGATTATACTGAAAAAATTGATGAAGAAGTATTATTATCTCATCTTCCTGATCTGCTAAGAGTATCAAAAGGGTATGAAACTTTAGCTTATTCCTTAGTATATAACCCTGAGATAGATTTTTACCCGGTAGACGAGGGATTAACTTCTAAATATATAATCCTGAAAAAACTTAAAAATGACTCTTATGAAAATATAATGATTTGGTTTAAAGAGGAAATTAATAGTATCCCTAATATTCCAAGTCAATATTATGATGAAGCAATTGAGGTTGAAATTAAAGCAAAAGAAAGTAATAAGGAAATTTTCAAGAGGTTAGTAGAAGTTATAATTCCAAGTCAATTAGGTTATACTATCGAAGGAAATATCTCGGAGGGTTACAAAATATACACATCATATTCTATTCAAGTTACCTATTTTACTAATATTACTGGTCTATTATTCGAACCAGATTTTAACACTACACACAATATACTATCAAAAATCTCGAGTGGAAGTACTAGAATGAGATTTATATCGAAAACAACTGGTACTGAAGGTGGAGATTCCGAATATTTAGATAGTGATATTAGTGTAAATATTGAGAAACTGAAGGGAGATGATAAATATAGAGTAACAATCGAGAGGTATAAATATCAAGAAATTTATGAAGGTGGTTTATTTACTATTGGACAGGAAAGGCTTGATACTATAATTACTTCAGAGTCTAAGTTAGTTAGATGTATTCTTTCAACATCTTACGTAAATCGAGAGACAGATGAAGAGGTAGAGTATAAAAAAGGTTCTAAAGAATCTGAATTACCCTCTGGAACATGGTATCTTAAACGAGCCTGGAAAGAAACGGCCGAAGATATAAATGGGGAATATTGGAAAGCGGCAGAGGCTATTTTTGGATCTGACAACGCTGGAATTATTGATTATTTCTTAGTCCCTGATATCTATAAATACTCGGCCGGAATGAAGACAGGCTCGGAGACTAGTTATTATCCAGAATATGAGAGATTTTTAGGATATGCGAAGAGTTTAGGTTTTCAAGTATTATTCCAAAATTCTGATAATGGATGGACCTACGTAGAAACTCAAGAACTTCCATCGGCCGAAGATATAACCTCAGGAACAATTTATATAGTATCACAACCCACTGGAGAAGTAAAATTCTATAAAGTGGAGAATGGAAACTTAATAGAAACAACTGACCCTGAGGAAACTAATACGGCCGGAAATAACTACGTCTTTAATTATACCTCTGATGCTGATAATCGACTCTTATATTTTTATCGAGGGCAGACAATTTTTGGGCAAGATAGACCTGGATATTACTTACATATTAGAGGGCTCTTACAAGATATTTACTCAATAACTAGCGATCAAATCTTATATCAAACACCTACAACAGATCCTTACACCTTTGAATCACCAGAAGATAAACTTGAGGAATACAAAAGTAATTATCTAGTATTCAATAACCAGATATATTACTATAAAAAATATCAAAATGGACAAGACTTCAATACTTCAGGGTGGATGAGATTCTGTATAGGAAAAGTAGCGAGAGAATTGGAAAAGAATAAATGGAAAATTCTTAGTACTAAATCAGCCGGAGATATAAGAGCTAGAATAGAACAGATCTTAAATAGAATATCAACTGGGTACTCATATATAGATTCATTAGTTATTACTGGATTTTACCTAGACTTACCAAATAATAGACTAGGACTTGAAGTGGAATCTAGAATGAGCGACTTAGTAGATAATAATATGACGATCGATATAACTTTAAATTACGATAAAAAATAATAAAAACTATGGCAAGCGTAGCAAGTTTAGTCCGTGGAAGCGACGGATACATGAAGTTTATTGACTATCAAAGTACATATAAAGATAATAATAAAGAATTCCTTCGTGGTGACATGTGGGAACTTCAATTCATTAATGTACCTAAGATAAATAATTGTCTTAGTAAAACTTTGTAAACTGCTGGAAGATCAACAGAATAAATTCTTATAGATAAATCAGCAAAAATAGATAATAAAATCTATTTCTCAACGACTATTAGCAAAGAAGAGAAATAGCCATAGATTTCTTTTATGATATAGTCTAAACATAGAACAAATGTTTGAGTTTATTTCCCTGGTACTGATATTTTCAATGCTAGATTAAATGCCGTTCAGGTAGGTATTGATTATAGTGTATCAGGTTTTGAAAAAAGAATGCGTGGTAATTATACTATCATTCAGAAGACAGGTCAAAACACAGCTGGAACCCTGTCATTGGCTTTTGTAGATAAGGAAGATCAGGCAATTACTTACTGGTTTGATGACTATCGCCAGAAAATTGCAGATCGTGATACTAAATATTCTTTCAGAAAGGATGACTTAGTATGCGACCTTAGATTAATCTTAACTAATTCAAGCCGTATCAAAGTTCGTACTCTTAATTTCTATAACTGTATTCTTCAGGATGCACCGATTGATGAATTTATTCGTCCAGATTTTTTAACATAGAAATCTGAATCTTTATGAATTGCTGGAAACTAAAAAAAATAGAAATCAGCAAAAAGGATAATAAATTCCTTTCTCAACGACTATGGATAAAGAGGGAGAAAGCCATAGTTCTCCTTATGATATAGTCTGAAGTGATATAGGAACCTCTCTTATAACACACTAAATCGGAAAATGGTTTGTAAATAATTACTGGCCGTTTAGAGGAGTAATCCTCTAAATAATTAGTAAGTAAATTCGGTGAAAGGATAATCCCAATACCGAGTCGAAGATGAAGAAAATCTTTGATGTAACGAATAAAGACTTACCAACTTAGAGAATAATCATTAAGTTGAATTTGTATTCTGGGCTATAATAAGACAGATTTATTATAGTTAACATAACCACAGACTGAAGATGGTCAATACTGGGCCGTCTAATAGAGTGATCCTTTAGATAATTAGTAAGTAAATTTGGTGAAAGATCTAAAAAATCTAATACCAAGCCTTAAGGAGAAAACTTAAGGTATAACGAATAAAGACTTACCAAGATAAATTCTTGAAATTATATTCTGTTCTTATAGTAAGAAACTATAGATAACAAATAAAGACAGATAGAGCTGATATTCAAGTTAGCTTCCAATTTGAGCATGGGAAACCTAAAAAATCATCGTGCTTTTTGCAAGAATTGCTGGAAAATTTGTATCTTTGTATATAGATAATCAGCATCCTAATAATAAAAACTAGGTTCAACGACTATGTATGCAAAATATTTTTATATAAAATAGGTGATATAGTCTGTAATGGGATAAAACTCATTGATTAACGTATGAAAGAACTTTTGATAATATTTAAAAAAAAAATAACTTAATAAACTAGAAGTATCTAATTTATTATTTCTTATGATTGCAAGGAAGGGTGGATCTGATCAATCTGCCCTTCTTCATAAGAAACATATTAGATATTTCCTTAAAAAATTGCAATCAATATGAAACTTAGAGCAAAAGATACAGAAAGTTTTATTCAAAAAGTAAAGATAAATATGGTGAAGATACTTTAGATTATTCTGAAGTAAACTACATTGATAAATTAACTCCTGTAAAACTAATATGTAAGAAATGTGGGAATATATTTTATCAATCACCAGCAGAACATTTAAGAGATAAAAAGAAAATATCTTGTCCTAAATGTGCAGTAATAGATTCCAGAGAAAGAAGGTCTATTAAACAGAAAGAAATTTGGTTAAGGAAATGTAAAGATAAGTTTGGAGATAAATTTGATTACTCTAAAGTTAATTACATAAATAATAAATTAGATGTATGGATTTATTGCAATAGTTGTAAAAAATGGTTTAAACAATCTCCACATCATCATATTAGAAATATTCATGGATGTCCTTTCTGTGCAATAAAAGAAAAATCAGGATATGAATTTATGGTTGAGAGTTATCTTGAATATTTAGTAAAAAATGATAAAATGTTATCATATAATTCAGAATACAGTATTTTAAATAAAATAACAGGAAGAAATTCAGAAAAGATAATAATTGATTTTAAAGTAATAATAAATAGTACAGAGTATTGGATAGAAGTTAATGGTCAACAACATTACAAATATATAGACTTCTTTTATAAAACAAAAAAGTAATTTTCAAAAACAACTAAAAAGGGATGAGAACGTTAGAGAATACTGTAAAGAAAATAATATAATTCTCATAGAAATTCCATATACTTACAATACATATGAGAAAATATCTGAAGTTCTAAGAAGAATTTTAATAGATGGTGAATCTCCAAATATAATAGTTCAGCCAAAAATAATACAACCATAAACAATAAAGGAGAGTAACTTTGATCGGTTACTCTTCTACTAAAACAATTATTTATTATGAACCTACTAGATATATTACTCCCACTCCCTAGACGAAGAAGAGAAAAGGAAGAATTGAAAAAACTAGAGCCAGAAATAAAAAATCTTGAAGAAAAACTTGGATTAATTGGAAGAACTGGAACAGAAGTTTATTATGATCCACTCTATGAACGAAATAGAGGAAGAAAATATGATCTTAAAGGCCGAAAGGAATACCTAGAAGACCTCAGAAAACGATTAAACAATGGGTATAAGAGTTCGAATGTAATACGAGCTAGTGGATATTTTAGTCCAGGTAATTCTAATGAAAAAGATACTTTTAACCCAATCATAAAAGAATTACCTAAACCAAGTAAGGTAGTGTATGTAGTATTAATAAGAAAAACTATTGATATCCCAAAAACGATAAAAATAGAGAACAGTACTGAATATAAAATAAAAAGTACAAACTCTGAATGTGATAATATAGAGGATTACTATATTATAAAAGAATTGGATGAAAACGCTAAAAAATTTATTAAATCTCTAATATGATCATATTAAGAAAATACCCAGAGGAACAGAAAGAATTTAGTATACTTTCAGAAATATCTCAATTGGGTTTAAGGAAAGGAACGAAAAATTATATCAGGAAACAAAAAAGAGATGTGGTGAACAAATTAATTCAAAATAAACGAGATTTTCTTGCAAAAACGAAGAAGACAGAAAGAAAATTGACTAATCTTCGAAAAGAAACAAAAGAGAATGAATTAATAGCCAATAATCTGAAAAAAGAAGCTAATAGAGTAAACACTGATATAATACCCGATAATAAATTTTCTAAACTAGTACATCAGCCTAAAGGAGATAAATCCTATATTCTCGATAAAGAAAAGAGAAATCTACTTAAGCAAATGTCTAATGATAAAAATTTGGATAAAGCTAGTAGAGAGTTAGCCAGATCAAGTTCGGCCAAAGATGCAATTATAAATCTTAACTCTGATGCAATAGGAAAAGACACCCCGTTTGTTGCCCATGAACTAGGTCATGTTAAAAATAGTAAAAAATCTATTAATTCTGCAATTCAAAAACTAGCTGATAAATCTAATAATAGTAAAGGAATATTAGCTGATATTGGGAAAAGAACTATTGGAATTCAAGAAGAAAATAATGCCTGGAAAAATGGAATAAAGGATTTAAAAAAGGCTGGTGCAACGAAAGAAGAGATTAAACATGCCAAAAGTCTAGAAAATGCTGCAGTAGATACATATAGAAAAGGAAATAGTTTAAGAAATAACTTAAATGAAAAGCTATTAAATAAATTACATCCAAAAGAAATAGATAACTATAAAGTATTTCCTGGATCTCATAAAGAAGAAAAAGATTTAATGGAACTTTTTGGAGATAAAGGAAGAACTGAAAGACAGAAATATAATTTAAGAAGAAAAATAATAAATAAAAGGAAATCTAAATAATTATATACTATTATAAAAAAAAACAATAAAGAAGAGTAACTTTGATCGGTTACTCTTCTACTAAAACAATTACTATGAGCCTACTAAATATATTACTTCCTAGACAAAGGATGATAAATCAAGAAATAAAAAGTCTTGAAGAAAAACTTGGATTAACCGAAAGAGATACAAAAACTCTTTTCTATGATCCACATTATATTAGAAATAAACCATTTCAAACAAGAAAAGATTATCTAAACTATAACTAGAAAAAAAATGATAGGGAGCTAAAATGCTTCTCTAAAAGTAAGAAAAAACATTAGAAGGATAAAAAAGAAGATCAACTTTTCGTCAATCTTCTTTGTAGGGACTATTTAAGTGATTCTTTATATTCTTTTATCTCTTTACCACATTGATAGATCAATTCAGAAATACCTTCTGCACTTTCTAATGTATCTGTATTATCTAATACATTAGATACAACTTTACACCAATATCTATCTTTTTCAGAAAGAGAATCTGGATTTTTCTTATATTTATACATCATTTCTTTTCTGCACCTAAATTATACCCTGCACCTTTTACCAATTTAAAAGCTGCTATAATTGATATAGTAGCTAATCCAATTTTTAATAATGTTTTCATATCTTTTATATATTTTATTTATTACATATATAAGGCTTTTACTCCTTCCAAAAATTAATATCGGGGGGTAAAAGTATAAACAATTCCTCCTCGATACAAATATTAAATGATTATAAAACGTAAACTATTTTCTAAAGATTCAAAAGTTCTCGTCCCTTATTTTGAACCTGGCATTACTGAAACTGGTAGACGATATGTAACACTAATCACTAACGATGGAAGAAAGAAGCGGCAATATATAGATCCGTATAGAAAGAGAACTAAAAAAGAATTAGAAAACTAACTTAACTTATTAATTAAAATTATGATAATCAAAAGAAAACTGTTTAGTAAAAAGAGGAGAATAAAAAACTCCAATGACACTAGTTCAAAAGCAAAAGGAACTGCTTTATATCTTGGAGGTGCGGTAGCGGGTCAAGGTATCGCTGCACCTATAATGATGAAACATATGCAAGACGAACCCTCAGAAGAATCTGCAAAAATAGCTGAAAAACTAAAAAGATTAGCTTCTAGACGAGGACATAAAGTAGATAATATTACATATACTGGAATGGGACCTGCATATCAAAATAATAAAATTTATACAAGTGGAACAAAAGCAGCTGATGTTCTTTCACATGAAATGGGACATGCTCACTATGATAAAAGAAAAGTAAAATCAGTAAGTGATGCTATTGGTAAAGTTGCTCATAAAGCTTATCTAAAAACTGGTGGAATGTTGAATCATACAGTTCTAGCTCCTACAGCAGGAATAATAGCAGGTGTTAGATCAGGTAAAAAAGCAGCAGAAAAAGAAGCAGCCGGAGAAAAAGAATCAAAACTCTCCAGACATAGTGGATGGGCATCTGGTTTAGCTGTTCAATCTCCAGGGCTAGTATCAGAGGCTATGGCAAGTAAACATGGTCTAGATTTAATGAAAAAAGCTGGTGCCTCTAAGAAATTAATGAAAGCTAGTCGAAAAAACCTAGGTGTAGCTTTAGGAACTTATGCTGGAGTTGCTGTAACTAATGCAGGAATGTCAGAATTAGCTAGAGGAATTGCATATAGAAAGAAAAAGAAAAAAATTAGAGAAGGAAAAAGATAAAAAGAAAGATGATAAATAATTAATACCATCTTTCTTATAAATCGTAACTAAAATATCTTTCCAAAATGACGAAAGTATTTAAAAAAGTTACGATAACCAATAAATAATCCTAATCCTTTCATAATCTTATATATTTTATTTATTACATATATAAGGCTTTTAAGGAATATAGAGTGTAAAACTATAAATCCTGGGAAAGTTTGGGATATAACTGCCCAGGAACTAATTAAATAAAAATAAAGAGCTATATGATATTCCAAAAGAAGTACAAAAATCTGGAAAGAAACATTTAAGTAATGCATTTAGAATCCATGAAATTAATGAAGTTAAGAAAATAATCTCAGATAATACTAATAGACTTCTTGGAAAAATAGAAATAAATAAAGAGATTTGGAAACTAATCCAAATCTCTAATCTCAATAGCATAATAACCTTCAGGAATATTCCATACCCCTGGATCTAATGCATTTGTGGGTATTTCTGTATTTTCATTGATAGGATACAAGTCTACTCTTTTATGATCAAGCCAATCTGAACAAGGAGTTTTTGATGTATTATGATAATCCTTTAAAAAGATTAATTCATTTCTTTTTACTCTCATACTTTTATTAGATTTATTAAGATTTTCTACTATTTTTTCAAATCTTAGCATAGGATTTTCTATAGAGCTAATATCTTTATCATCCATAATTTTATAATATTTAAATGTTAATTTCAATAGTGTAGTAACCTTCTGGAATATTCCAGAAGATAATGCATTTTTAGGTACTTCTGTATTTTCGTTAATAGGATATAACATTACTATTTTATAATTACATTCTAAATGAGATCTTATTATATCTTTCTCTTCATCAGTAAGTTTTTTCTCAATTACCGCTTCTTTGACTATTCTTTTCATAATTCTACGTATTTAAAATTTATATTACATATACGAGGCTTTCAAATTGATAAAAAGGAGGTTTTATATAGGTTTGTCCCTTATTTATGAGGACAAAGGAGTTTCCCTTATCCTACACCTCTAACCGCTACCGCTAGAGGTGTCTTAGAAAAGAAACATTGAATAAGATATATAGGAAATTTTAGTATAATATCATTTTAATTAAGTTGACACCCCTTTGGCCTCTGGAGGGCCAGGGGTGGTGTTTCTAGATTAAAAGCTCATAGAAATCCTAAACATAAATATTCCATGTCTCCGACATGATCTTATGTTCTTTATCTATATGAGCAAGTGTCCCTTTTTTCTCAGATAAAATATATATTAGTACTGTACTAAAATTACTCTTTTTAATGTGACAAAATGCGTATAATATCCTTTCAATTTCTTATGATTGAAAAGGGAATCCTCCTATGTCTTCAATTTTAAGAGACATAGAAATTATTTTAACTGGATTCTATATTAGATTATAATAAACCTATAAAATTATACGTATATGTCAATACTAAAATTAAACGATTATGTGGTCCCTAGAGGAATAAGATTTATATCAGAATTAGGAACAAACTTTAGATTTTACAAATTTCCAGTTAAATGTATTATTAATAAACAGTTACCTGGTTGTGGTTTTACTGAATATTGTCTTAGAGGACCAGAAAATGTTATCTTATGTAGCCCTAGGAAAATGCTTCTAAAAAATAAAAAGGACCAGCATAAGGATAACGTTTATCTAGTAATAAATGAATTAGAAAAAGAGGTAGCTATTGATAAAGATTTGAATAAAGTTGATAAAACTAGATCTCAGGTATTTGTAGATACTCTTAAAGAAGTAGTACATGGAAAGGATACTGTCTATAATAGATTAATGAATGAAATTAAAGATTACTTAAACGAAAGGAAGTACTTAGGAGATAAACCTTATAAAATTCTTGTAACTTACGATTCATATAGGATTGTAAAAGATATATTAACATCTTTAGGTATATTTCAAAGTTTTTATACTGTAATAGATGAATTTCAAACTATCCTACATGATTCTAAATTTAAGTCTAATACTGAATTAGATTTCTTATATCATCTACATCAATCTCATAGTGCATTATTTGTATCCGCTACTCCGATGTTAGAAGAGTACTTAAACATGTTAGATGAGTTTGATGGTCTTCCATATATTAATATGGATTGGAGTAAAGAAGATTCTACTAGGGTATTAAAACCTGCTTTAAAGGTACTTACGATGAAATCGGTTGGTGAAAAACTTCCAGAAATTATTAAGTCCTACAAGGATGGTAACTTTGAGAAAGCTATTAGAATGATTAATGGGTATCCAAGAGAAATTATATCGGATGAGGCTGTATTTTATGTCAATTCTGTTAATCATATTACTAGTATTATAAAGAAGTGTAATCTTCAGCCAGATGAGGTAAATATATTATGTAGTAATACTCCAGAAAATCTCAAGAGAATACAGAAGAAATTAGGAAAGAAGTTTATAATAGGTGAAGTACCTTTAAAAGAAGTAAAACCTAAGATGTTTACCTTTTGCACACGTACTGTATATCTAGGTGCAGACTTTTATTCCCTTTGTGCTAGATCATTTATATTTTCAGATTCTAATATAGATAGTTTAGCTGTTGATATTAGTGAAGACCTACCTCAAATTCTGGGAAGACAGAGATTACAGGAAAATCCTTGGAGTAATAGTGCAGTATTTTATTATCGAACAACTTGTGACTATAGGAAGGTTAGTCAAGAAGAATTTGATAAGGAAATAGAGAGGAAAAAGAAGGCTACTAGTGATTTATTATTGTCATATAGTTCAACTCCAGATGATGCTAAATTAACATTAGCAGAAAGATATCAGAAAATGGCAAAGTCATTCAATTATAAAGATGATTATATAGCCGTGAACGAACACCAAGGAGGAACTTTGATACCTGTACTTAATAATTTAGTATTAGTAAATGAAATTAGAGCATTCAGAATACAACAATATGACTATAAGGATAGATTTAGTGTATTTAGTACAGTTCATAATGCATTAGATACAAATGATTTAGTTAATAGAGAGGTATCTAATTTTATGAATGAATATGAAAATTTAACTTTATTCAAACAAAAACTTAGATTACTATGTGAATATGGATTATCTGAGCAAGCCATACAAATAATATTAGATCAAATAGGAGAACATGATAGTATTAAATCCTACTATACTATTCTTAAACCACAAAAATTAAAGGCTTTAGGATATGATAGATATAAAATTGAAAAAGAACTAGGAATAGTAACATTTAGTAAAGAACTTTTGGTAAATACTATTCTCTCTAAATTTTCTGTTGGAGATAGAATAAGTCAAGCAAAGATAAAAGAAATTCTTGGAGGACTATATTCTTCAATTAATTATACAGCTACTCCTAAAGCAACTGATTTAGAAAACTTTTTTGAGACTAAGGAAGCTAAAGTAAATGAAATACTTTCTGACGGTTCTAAGAAGAGAGTGAAAGCTACTGATATTATAGGAGTTAAGCCAGAGTATCAAGGAATATATAATAACCTGAAAACAATAAACAATATTTTATGAGGTAAGATCGAACACTTACCTGGAACATAATAATTCTCATTCGCCAGTAAAGGTGAGTGGGAATTTTGTTTTGAATAAAATTAGTACAAGATATGATAATAAAACGTAAACTAATTTTTGATAGTCCTGAACAAAGAGAGTTTGGGATTCCTTGGAAAAAGTATGCGAAATATGGAATGAGGTCTGTTAAAGACCACGGGTTAAGAAAAGGAATAAGAAAACTTCGATTTAAGATTTCTGATGATATTGATAAATCAATTAAAGCAAATGAAAAGGCTCATAAAGCTCTTGATGAATATACTAATAATGCTGAATTTCCCAAACGATCAGAAGTAATGGAAGCTTTAGGTCAAGAAGCAAAGAAAAGAGGAATAGTTGTAATAAAAGGTAAAAAAGAATATAAACAGATATTGAAAGGTGGAGAAAAAATAAAACGCTCTTCTTATGATAGAAGTGAACCTTGGGCAGTTCCTAAAGAATATATAAAAAAGAAAGATATAATTAAGTATACTAAATCTAATTTTCCAGAGGATAGAGAACTTGGAAAAGCATTATCTAAAGGAAAAGCTGTAATAAATCAAAAAGGAAGTCAGGCAGTACTTGCTCATGATATTGGACATATTATGAATCGAAGTAAGACAAAAACAGGGATTGTATCTAAAGTAAATGATGTAACAAAATCGATTTATCAAGATAGTAGAAATAAAAAGGGATTAGGAAATTATTTACTAACTTCTGCAACAGGAAAGATTTTATTAAAAGAAGAAAAGAATGCTACTAAAAATGCAATGAGTCTTTTAAAATCAGCTAATGCAACTCCAAATGAAATGATTGCAGCCAGAAAAGAATTAGGAGCAGATTTTGGAACATATATGCATGGTTATAAAGCAAGTAAGGGAAGAATATTAAAGGGAGTAGTAAAACCGAATAGAATAAAGAAGAAAAATAAAAAGAGACGTTAGGCCTCTTTTTCTTGAATTTTAGAAATTAAACTATTAATATATTTTTCAGCTAATTCTTTTGTCTTAAATTTATTATTGAAAGATCCAATAATATAATATTTCTCTGGATCTTCTAGATTTATATTATATAATAGTTTAAAAGTTTCTAAATCTTCTTTCTTAATATTTAATATTTTCATATCTTTAGGAACATCGTATTCTTCTTTAGATACTTGAATTAATGTAATAAACGAAATCCCTTGTTCAAAAACTTTAGCTGTAGTGAACATTTTAGATATCTGTTTATTAGGTTTTACAATTTTAATAATATCTTTTTTCATATTCTTATATATTTATCATTACATATATAAGGCTTTTAGTTTATTATATTCCGTTCTTTATTTATGATCGGAAAAGTAAAAAATCATATTCTCTAAAGGGGGGGGTATGAAGTTTAATATTCCCCTTAAATAGTATATAAATAGTATGATAATAAAAAGAAAATTATTCTCTAAGAAATTAACAGCCGAAGAGAGAAAACAGAGAGCTGCAGATCAGATTGATAAAACTCGTAAAAGAGTATCTACTGCGCATGGAATTTTAGCTGGTGGTACTGTAGCTGGGGTAGGTCTTTTAGGTTCTGATATTGCCAGAAATGAAGCTATGTATAAAGTAACTAAACAAACTAATAAACATGTAGATAAAATTAGCGAAAATTATGGTAATAAACTAGATAAGATAAGAAATACTGGAGATAAAGTTCGAGAATTGGCTAAGAAGAGATTGAAGAAAACTGGAAATCCTATAAAAGATCTTGCTAATGAACTTGATATTGATAGAAAGGTTGATTATGTCGAAAATGTCTATAAAACAGGAGCTGGAGAAGAATATAATGCTAAAATCGAAACTCTTAAAAAAGCTTCTAATAGATTAAAGGATAGAATTTCAAAGAAAGCTTCAAAGAGAAATAAGAAGATCTTGGTAGGAGCAGCTTTATTAGGAACAGCGGCGGGATTAGCTTCAAACCATTCAATGAAGAAACGTGCAGAAAAACTTAGAGAGAATAAATTTTCTAAGGCTGATAATGATTTAGATGAAGAAACATATCTTGGGATGTCAGAAGAATTTGATGATTCTAAATTCTCTCGAAAGTCAGATAAATGGCTTAAAGAAAGAGCTAGATATGATGAAGGTTTGACTGATAGAGAGAGAAAGAATATAAAGAAGACTGCTACTAAAGCGATGATAGGTTTAGGTGTGACAGGAGCTTCAATTGGATTAGCTAAGAAATTATCTTTAAAAAGAGGTTTAATAGGAGCTGGAATCGGTGCTGCTACAGGTGCCGGAATTGCTGCAGCTGCACATCTTCATCATAAATCAGAAGCAAGAAAGGCTCGTAAAGAATTAGAGCGTAGAGAAAAAGAAGATTAATTAATAAAAAAATGAGAGTTTAACGATTATGAATATTTTAACATCACAATTACCATCAGGAGGATATGGATATAAATTCCCAAGTGTTAAGGTTAGTCCTATGACATTCTTAGAGATAACGAGATATCTTGAGAATCTTCCTTCTGATGATCCACTAGAAAAATACTTATATGATATCAACTTACTTATCCAGGAAGATGAAACTATCCTAGATTGTTATTTAATGGATGTAGATTTCTTGATATTTTATAAAAAGCTTTGTACGGTTTCTGGAGAATTATCTTATGAAATTGAGGTAACATGTCCAGAATGTGGAAAGAAAATGAAAAAAACTATATCCTTCGAGAAAGATATACACTTTAAACAGATCGATCAAAAGATTATGAATGGTGCTTTTATTGAACTCGGTGGACATAGATACGAGACTATAGTTCCGACAGTTAGAGAATTTATGAAGGTTTTTCAAACTTACCTTAGATATCGAACTGTAACTGATCTTAAGATGATTAAAACTATAGCACTGATTAAAGATTTTGATTATCAGGGAACACAGATTGAAAAAGATGTCCTTGGGGCTACTCACTCTGATGTTACACTTCTCTTAGCTTTACGTGACTTATATTATGATCGTCTTGAGCCAGTTCAATTGTTTTGTTCAGAATGTAATAAAGGTAAAAAACCGAAGGAAAGGAGGAGTGTGGCAGTAAGTGTAGAATCTCTTACTGTCGACTTCTTTCGAGACATCTGTAACAATTCCCCAATTGATGGATCTAAAATTTTATTTAAATAAATTTCTTAAGGCAGATGGAATAGAGAATTATACATTGAGTTCTCTTAAAGCTCTTAGGGAATGTTATGAGAATTTTCTTGATACTACTGAAGGAACTGATCCAGACTTCCCATTACTTAATTTTGGTGGTAAGAAGGGACAGAGGCTTAAGGGTATATCAGCAGCACAGCGCCAAGCCTACTATGAATCTGAAGCTGAGAGAAAAGAAATGATGGGTGAGGGAGGAATAATAAATGTAAACATTTTAGACTTATGATTATAAAACGTAAATTATTTAGTCAGAAAAAAAAGAATCTGATGACAAACTTAAGAGGGCCGCATCAATAGCCGGAGGAGCGGTAGTTACTAAAGAAGGATTGAATATACTAGATAATGTACATCAATCTGGAGAAGTATCTGGTAGGGTTAGATTATATCATGGAACTACTAAGAAAAATAAGAAGAAAATACTAGAAGAAGGTTTGAAAGGTGAAAAAGCTCTTACTAGTGATGCTATTACTAATCAAAGAATAGGTGATGTTGGTAAAAAGTTTGGGAAGAAGATAGTATATACTGGAAAAAAGAGAGCGCCAGCGATTGACATGATAGTATCTCACGCAATGAATGCTGAAACACCTTCTATGGTTAGGATGTCAATTCCCTACAAAGAGTATCAGAACATGAGGTCTAGGAGAGTATATGAGAATCCTGAATTTACTATCGCTCACAATGCAAAAACTAAAAAAGAGTTTGCTGAGGATATGAAGAATAATATATTTCATCCAATGACTAAGAGAGAAGCTAATAAATATTATGATAAGTTTTCTGGTGCTAAAGGAACTTCTGGAACAAGAATTTTTGAAGGTGATATTGAATCTAAATATATAAAAGGAGGAAAAGGTTATCAAAAAAATTCTATCAAAGAGGTTGGAAAATATATTAAAAAGAATCCTAAACGTTTTGCTAAGGGTCTCGGAAAAGCTTCTCTTGGTGCTGGATTAATTGCAGGAGGAGCGGCATTAGCTATCAAAGGTGGAAAAAAGAAAGATAATACTGAATAAATTAATCTATAAAAAACTTCTATCTTCCTGTAAACGGGGGGGGGTATGAAGTTTAATAATTCCCCTATATAATATTTTATGATTATTAAGAGAAAATTATTTTCTAAAAAAGAAGATAATAAGAAATTAAAAGAAGGAGTAGGATTATCTTCTATTATAGGAGGTGGATATTTAATTTCTAAATCAAATAATAAAGGAGATTTAACAGGAAGGCATAAATTCTATCATTCAACTGAAAAGAAGAATGTTAAATCTATTTTAGAAAGTGGTCTTAAAGGTTCTAAAGCATTAGAGGATGGAAACTTTACAAATTCATTTCTTCATGGTGCCGGAAAAGATGATGGAAGGGAGTTAGTATATTTAGCAAAAAATAAAAAATCAGCTAGGAATGTTTCGGATGCTAGGATTGAAGCTGGTAGAGGAAAATCAAAGACTCTAAAAGTAGAAATACCACATGAAGACTATAAAAAAATGAAAATAGCTAATGGAAATCCAGAACTAGAAGGAGCCAAAACATATAAAGAATTTCTAAATAATAGAAGTTATAGAGAGGATAATAAATATAATAGATCTCTTTGGAAAGATTTAGGAGGAGATAGGAATTCTAACACTAGAATGATTGAAGGAAATATAGATTCTAAACATATCGTTGGTGGGAAAGGATATAAAAAATTAAGTACTAAAGAGTTAAGAGGTTATATCAAGAAAAATCCCAAAAAATTTTTAAGAGGGGCTGGAAAATTATCTTTAGGTGTCTCCGGAGTTTATATAGGAGGAAAATTACTTCGGAATAATGCAGAAAATTCTAAATCTAACAGTATCGATAATTCAGAAAAAATTTTAGTAAGTGCTGGAGCAATTGGATCTGGAATTAAAACTGCTAGGACTGAATTAAAGAAAGTTAAACAAAATGATGTTATTGGTAGATCTAAAATTGACCAATTTTCTTCTGGATCTTTCAGAAAAAAAGCAAAAATCGTAGAAGATCTTGTTAAAAAAGAAGGAGTAAGTAACTTTGATGATATTTATAAGAAAGCGGGAGAAGCTGTAGAAAATGATATTAATATTGAAAGAAAAGCACAAGAGAAAGGAATGAATATATTAAAAAAGCAAAGAAATTAGGAAAACAGAAATCTATAGCAAAAGGAGCTTTAGTAACTTCTTCCTTATTAGGTGCTTATGCTGGATATAGAAAATATAGAAAAGATAGGGAGGAATAATTATGAGAGTATTAAGACAAAAAGTATTTTCTTTACTAACTGAACGAATTAGAGAAGAATACTTAATAAAACCTGGAGATTTCGATAAATTTCCAAAAATCGTTCAAAATTATTACTTACAGGGAATTAATAAGGATTTTTATGATTTAATTAATCTCCAAGGATGTCATGGATTTAATCCATTTCCAACTCCAATATTAGATAAAAAACCTAATAAAGATGGATATATTCCTTTATTTGCAGAAAATCAAGATTATGCTGACTTAGATAATCCTACAGTTTACTATAAAGATGGAGTATTATTCAAGAAGACTGGGATATTTTTCAAAAAGATAGTTCCTATGAGTGACTTGGAATTTAAGAGTTTTCTTCTCAATAGTATGATTAATGAAGATGATTTAGGTCAGGAGTGGAAACAACATCCTAATGGAAATAGGATAATAGCTCTTGAAGAAAAGATGGAGAGGAAAATTAATAGATTATAGAAAATTAATCCTCCTTAAAAACATACAATCCTGGGAAAGTTTGGGATATAACTGCCCAGGAACTAATTAAATAAAAATAAAGAGCTATGATTATACTATTGAAAAATAAATCATTAACAGGGAGAGAAAAATCTATAGTAGAACAGAAAGAATTTAGCTTGCCAAGTAGTATAATGAAATCTATAAGAAATTTTATTGCTCCTATTAATAAAAGAGATGGATCTAATAAAATAAAGAATCCATTAGTATTGTACGCTAGAGATCAGAAAGCTAGAAGAATTAGAGCAAATAGAAAACTAGGAATTGATTTAAAAACAAATGTTCCCAAGAATCCTAAGTTAAATCAGAGTCTAACAAAAGAGATAACAAAGGATGGAGAAAATTGGGTATTGGATAATAATGGCTGGTATAAATTTCAAAATAACGTTGCGAGAGAATCAGCTGCTCCAGTAAATAGAGTTACATTAGGGATAAATAATCTTAAATATACAAAAATTTCTCCAAAAGACTGTATAGATCTTTCAGAATCAAAAGCACTACTAGCTGCTAAAACAAAGAAAAATATAATAAACCTTGAAGGAAGTTTGTTAGATTCTACAACTCCTATGTCTCATGAATATGGACATATATTAAATTCTAAAAATCCAAGAACTAGAAAGGTAGGGATGAGAATTAGAAGATTACAGAATCAAGAAAACAAAACGACCTCTAATAGATTCTTTGGAAAAGCAAAATCTACATGGAATATTGCTAGATTAAATAACTCTATTGTTTCTGAAGAGAAGAATGCTTGGAAGAACGGAATAAATGCATTGAAAAGAAATGGTGCTACTTCAGAAGATCTAAAGTATACTAATAAATATAAAAATGCAGCTTTAGATACATATAAGAGTAGTAGAAATTTAAAAATTGTATCGAAAGTATATGACATGTTTAAATCAAAAAATTCGGTTAATCCAATAGAATCATTAATGAAAGATAGAAAATATAAATGGAATGCAGTAGATCTAGGGTCTAATTTGTAAAAAAAAATAAAAAGTAGAAATCTTTGTTAATCTCTACTTTTTACAAATCATACTTACTTAAATAATCCTTTATTATTTTTAGATCCCCATTATCAAATTCAATTATATTATTAGGTATATCGAATTGCCATTCTCCTGGCGCAGTATAAACGTAATTACACTCTTTACCATCATCTTCTATAATTTGAATATCTGAGGTATTACCTTTATACTCTACCATTGGTCTAAGTCTAATTATTCTTTTATCACTACTAATAGGATTTTTAGTAAATATGAATAGTTCTACTGATTTAGGTTTATCTTCTTCATCCCTAAATGTTAATTCAGCGTCTTCGGTAAATTCAAATTGACATGAAGACACATCTAATTCACTTTTTTTAATAAATCTTATTCCTATTTTCATATTTCTTTGGTTTTATATTACATATATAAGGCTTTGAAGTTATATGAAGATTAAAGAGAGATAAAAAAATAAGGAGGCTATATTATGTTTGGATTTATCAGGAGATATGTAAAGAGAAAGAAGTTTAGGTCTAAGGTAGAAGTAGAACTACATGATATATTAAGAAACTTTTTTGATTTTAACGGAAATATATATATATTTAGATGAGTATAGTACGGAGAGATTATTGGATTGTGTAGAAGGTCTAAAAAGTCTTCATAACAAGTATTTAGGGAAAGATATCCAATTTTTCCATAATTGCGAAGATATTCAATATATCTTATATTCTAATATTGATCAATTAAGTAATATTATAGAAACCGATTTGGAGTCTCGAGAGTATTTATATAATTTTCTGAAAGATTATATATATCTAAAAAAGTTTCTCTTAATGAATTAGATCTAAGTAGGGAATATAATAAAGAATTTTTTAATATTTTCTCAACTATCGTAAATATAATAGATGATGGCGGTATAGGTATTAATTATAAAAATTTTATTAATTCTTATCTATATTCATCTAGTATATTATTTAATGAAATGAATGATATATTGAATGAGTATATAAAATTATATCCACTAAGTAATAAGGATATAGTTCGGGAAAAAGTGACTGTACATGAACCAAAAATGATAAAAGTTTCGGGTGATTATATACCAACAAGTGAATTCGTAGATTATTCAGTATTATATGTAAAAACTCCAAAAGATAGATATGAATTATTATCTCCTTATTCTTTAGAGGATGAAAAATATTATATCAATGAGTTTCGCAAAGAAGATGATACTAAGAAAGATTTTAACTTGGATAATATACTTTCTATAGAACACTTTATAAGAAACTATATAAAACAAAAATAAACAATGGCTGCAGAAGATATAGAAAATAAAGTAAGAAAAATGTCTTCCCAGAAACCAGAGGATGGGAAAGACTTACAACAACTCCAAGAAGCACAAAACCAGATTGTTCAGATAAATGCAGAACGTCAGGGAAACTTACAAACAGCTAGACTCGAAAATAATGCTGATGCAGCTAATAATGAAACAATGAGTCAAGCTGTTGAAATGGCTGCTCTTGGAGGTTTAGGTGGTGGAGCAGCAGTACAACAACAAGTACAGGCGATGAATCCACAAACTCAGGCTGTCTTAGGAAAATATGGACTTGGACAACCTAAAGTACAGCGAACATCTTCAAGGAGTGTACAAGTAACTCCACAGAAGATAACAATAAATAATAACACTACGAACACGACGACTAATAACGTTGCTGTTCCCGCTGCTAATATTGGTGGTCCTGTCCAAGGGAGAACATTAGCAGTAAAACAAAATCCAGATGAAGGACAGGCTCGATTTAAAACTTGGATATCTAATGCCTTTGCTAAACAGAATCAACAAGCAGCGGCCAGAGAAAAAGAATATCAACGTCGTGAATGGTCCTTGACAAGAAGTACTAATAAATTAATGAAACACTTATCTGACTTAGGGAAGAGTGTTTCAGAGAGATTAGACCCTAGGAAATTAGCATCTTCGGTAGGTGGACAATTTAAAACTATTCTCTTCCTCTTTGGTACTATGTTCTTAGCAAAAAATTGGAAAAGAATTATTAAATTTGCTGCTAATGTAGAGACTTTCTTTTTTGGAGAACCTGATCCTCAGACAGGAGAAAGAGGTGAACCTGGATTTAAAAAATTTTTTAGAGAACTTTGGACAGGAGAGAATGGTATAGGTGAGTGGTTAGTAGGTGCTTTTGGCGGAAAAAAAGGTGAATCTCTTGGAGAAGCTTTTAAAAATCTTTTTTGGAATGATAAAGAGAATGGTATATTACAGCTACTTGGTAAAGCAATTAGTAACTTTTTTAAGGAACGTGGAGATGCCGTAAAAGCAATAAAAATACCTGAATTAAATCTCCAAGATATGCCAGGGACTTTAAAAAGTATGGTACAATATTTAGGAGATATATTAAAAGCATTAGTTGGTGGTGCAGATGCAGTAAAAAGTAGTATTGGAAATAGTATAAATAGAGTTTCTATAGAGTCTGAAAGAAATTTTGGTATAGGAAATAATATAGGTCATAAAGTAGAGGATCGAGCTGGCGGAATTTTTTCAAATACTTCACTTGGTGATAAGGTATTAACAGAAAAAAAAGATGGGAAGACAGCAGTACATGTTCTTCCAGGTGCTATTGATAGTGATGGAAATTTAACAGATAAAGTTTCTTCTTCAATATCACAAGCAAATTCACTCGCATATTCGTCAAGTGATATGGCAAAAAAGACTGGTTATGTAGAAACAGCTAAAGTCTCTGCTGGATTAAGTAGATTAAATAATGCTATAATAGATAAAGGAACTATTCCAGTAAGTCAAGATTTCTTAAATGAATATTTAACAGTAGATCAAATAGAAAATTTAAGAAACTCAGGTAATATTATAAATAAAAAATTTAAATATCATAAAAGAAAGAAAACAAAAGAAGAATTAGCTAGAGAAGGTGCTGGTGATTTTTTAGAAACTGCTGGAAAATCAATGATATTTAATAATGCTACTCAATTAGGTGATGGAGGACTTATTTATAATACTGGAAAAGCAATGGCTACTGGAAATCCTAATCATATAGTAGGTCCTAATGCTGGAGCTATTCTTAATGGAAGTGATGCAGTAATAAATAAATGGGTAGCTAATAAGTATACTTACGAACTAGTTCCTTTAGATGCTCCAGTAACGGGTGAAAAAAGAAAAGATGGAACAGTAATAGGATATGAATATCCAGTAATAGATAAAAAAGTTATAGATACAATAAGACAAAATATTGGAGGTGGCACTAGTTTTGAATTAAGTGATAAAGATTATACTACTAATGTTCAGTCTTATTTAGAAAATAAGTTTGAAGGTAGTCAAAGACCAAAAATTTATGATTTAAAAACAGGAGAACAAGCATCTAACTATGATATGGATATTGACAATGTTTATAAAGATTTAGATAACGTTATTAAGAATTCAAAAAAAAGATCTGATGAGTTAAAAAATGACATAGAAAACTCTCCCATGAAAAGAGTCGGTGAACATATGAGTAATACAATAGATAGTGTAAAAGATTACTTTTCTGGAAAGATAAAAAAATATCCTGCATTAGCAAAAAATCAGAAAGAATTTGTAGATAAGATGAGAGCTGTATATAAAGATGTATTAATGAAAAAAGGAATTGATACTAAATATGCGGATGTATTAACAGCTCAATCAGCTCTTGAATCTGCATGGGGGAAAAGTCAGTCCGGAAAATTTAATTTTAGCGGCATAAAAGCAGATAAAGATGATATAGATAAAGGATTATATACAGTATGTAAAACAACTGAATATGAAAATGGAGTAGAAAAGAAAATTTATGATAAATTTAGAGACTTTAAATCCTTAGAAGATTTTGCAGAATATAAAGTTAATTTTGTAAATAGGGATAGATATAAAGCTTTCGATGGAGATAGTATTAATGATTATATTAATAGAGTTGTAAAAGGTGGATATGCTACTGCTCCTAATTATGGAGAAATTCTAGCTGATACTGTAAAAAATATTCAATCTAATTATCCAGATGAAAGTTTAGAGAATCCACCAGTAATAAATGATATTATTAAACCAACTACTTCTCCTGATGCATCTGGAACTTACCTAGCGGATAATAATTCTTCCATTTCTACAATTCCAGATAATTATGTAGAACAGAAAACAGATAAAGGATCTAGTATACCTACTTATGATTGGAATACTGCAAGTGTTAATTCTTTTGGAAGTGATTCTGGATTGATAATGGCTCAGAGTAGTATTTTAGCTCCAGAAAAAGTTACACCAACTACACCAACTTCAGAAAAATCTATTCCAGGTAATACTTCAGAATCTGCTGGACGAGAATTAATAGCTGATGCAGAAAAAGATAGGACAGAAGATCTTTATATAAAAGTTTCTGATATTAATGAAAATATAAAACTTCTTTCAAAAACATCTATAGCACAAGCAGAAGCAATTAATAATGTTTCTACAGCCATAGCATCTCTTAAGTTTGGAGGAAATATAAATATGGGTGGTGGAGATGGAAGAACTAAAGTACAGAGTATTACTACTCCCCCTTATAGAGGATAAATTATTTAAACAATCATAATTATGGCTGGTATTACTGATGAAGAACTAGATAGGGAACTAGCAAGATGTGGATTTAACCCTAAGGATGATAATAGTGGGGCAGTTGTTTCTAGACATCATGCATTTTATTATGATAGACAAATAGATAAAGTTCTTACTCATATAACTCTTCATGCTAATTCTTATTTAGATGGAAAAGGGGAATGGCAAAAAATGGGTTCATCCTATTCTTTAGATGAAGAAGGTTATAATACAGTACCTCTTTATAAAGGAATTCTAAATGAAGATTTTATTGTTCAAGCTGGTAATTCCTGGACTGATTTTGGAGACGATCCTATAGGTGGTATGTGGAATAATCTAAAACCTTATGCTCCATATGCGAAAGAACTTACGAAAACAGCTGAATCAATGTTGAGAGATACAACTGGAGACAGTACTGTTGAAAAACTAGCAAAAAAAGTATTATCTGGTATAGCTACTGCAACTGGTACAGCATCTAAACTTCTTAATAGATCTCTTGTAACTCAGGGGTGTAGATTTTCTTACTATTCTGGAACTAGTACTAGTTTTGGAAATTTAGCTATGAAATTTACAGTACTTCCTGATTATTCTGGTGGAGTATTTAAAACGGTTTCAGAACAGCTTCAAGAGTTATATCCATATATAATGGGTAAATATACTCAAGGAGTTGTTGATGAAAATGGAACAGTACTAGGATCAAAAATTGAATCTAATAAAGAAGGCGTTAATACTGGAATTACTGGAGAAGATGGAAAATTGCTTAATACATTTTTTAGTTGGCAAATGCCTCCTGCTGGATATGAGCCGGATCTTTTAAATATGGATACTATCTTAACTGGTACACTCAAGCTAAAATTTGGGGCTTTTTATGCACTAAATTCTCTTGTATGTACTAATGCTCAATTTAGTTTTTCAAAGCAAGTAGTAAAATATTGGGATGCATCAAAGAAAATGAATACTTTAAGTCCATTATACTGTGATGTTATTCTTAATTTCCAACCATCTACTAAATACTCTGATATATCACTTCAGAAATTCATTAGTGGACAGTCTACAAAAGATTTTATTACTGCTGCGAAAAATAATATGAGAGATGGTCTGAAAAGAGAAAAAGATAAAATAGATAACTTATTAAAATAATAATATGCCATTAAATACAGCAGAAAAACCGGGAAAAATAGAAACTCCTAATCCTCCATCATTAGGTAGTATGGTTAAATCATCTCCTTCTGCCCCAAGAATTGAAGTTCCACAACAAAAACATTATGGAGAAGGAATGAGTAGTGGAACCAAAGTTAGTGGATTTTACTATGATACTAATCGTGGTAATGATTTAATGTCAGTTTCTCTTCATTATAACTCTGTTCTTTATGATGATGGATCTTGGGGTGAATATCACGGTGCAAAAGACGATGATGGGTATTCTTATGAACCATTATGTAGAGCTATTATGTCTGAAGATTATCAAGCTGCTATTTCTAATTCTTGGTCTGAATTTGGAGATGAAAAGATTAATGATGTATTTAATCAATTTAAACCTTATGCACCATATCTATCATTTTTCTCTAAAGAACTTGAAAAAATGAATAGTGCAGAAGAGGAAATGAAGACTGGATCAGAAGAGGATAGGATGGCTATATTTAGTACTATTGGACAAATATTTGATAAAACAACTGATGTTCTAGAAAAATTAGCAAAAGCAGGAACTGATTATTTAAATAGAGCTTTAGTAACTAAGACTGGAAGATTTTCTTACTATTCTGGTACTGGAGTTGGATTTGGTAATCTAACGATAAAATTTACTATATTTTCTGATTATGTAGATGGGAAATTCAAATCTGTATATGATCAGATTATGGAATTATATCCATATTGTTTTGGAAAATTAGTTAAGTTTTTAAATGATAGTGGAGAGCCAGCAAGTAAAGATGATACTGAAGTAGCGTTGATAAAAGAATTAGTTGATAGATATTTTGGTTGGCAGATCCCTCCTGGTGGATTTAAAGCTGAGTTGGATAATATAGATAAAATACAATTTGGAACTCTTAAGCTTAAATTCGGCTCACTTTATGCTATTGATAATCTTGTTTGTGAGAGTGCTACTTTTCAAATGTCCAAACAAATGATGAAGAGGTGGGATACTGGATCTAAAGAAAATGATCTATGTCCTTTATCTTGTGATATTACAATGACTTTCAAACCAGCATCTAAATTTACTGATGTTAGACTTAAAAAATTAATAGGAGGAGATGCTACACAAAAAGAAAGACAAGCAATGGAGTTAATATTACAAGATAATATAAATAAAAAAATAGAAGAAAATAAAAAATTATTAGGAGGATAAAATGTATACTAAAAAAGATGAAATAATTAGCAATAAGGAGAATCTTTCAAATTATATAGATGGGATTGATGTATACAACTCTAGTATATTAGTATACTTAAATAATCCAATCATAGAAAGAGAATCCTATGAAATAACAGCATATGAATATAGACCAGATCTTATTGCAGAGGATTATTATGGTTCTACTTCATATGCTGGCCTCCTAATGTTACAAGCTTCTAGAGGGCTTGAAACTTACAAAAGAGGCGCAATTTTAAAATTAATTCCAAAAAGAGTATTAGATAACATATTAGGAAGTTTATGAAATATATTAATTCTTATAAGGTTTCTATTAATTTCACTCCATGGTTTGACTCTGGGTATAAATTTGATAATATCCATATGTACGAAGAACTTGGCGGAAAAATAGCTAGTGGGGAAATTAGTATGTCACATGATGGTTCTGGGGAAGCTCTTAAATTAATTACAGATCAATATACTGGACAGATAACTTTGGAGAAGGAAGGTGGAAATATTTATATTATTGATGTTTTCATAATTAATAAAAAATATTTTAAAAACTTTTTAACTCTAAACTTTATCTGTATAAAAGATAAGAAATTTTATACAGAACTTATACAAGCTGAGTGGGATGATATCACTTCAGCTATTGAATCTTTATATCCAGGAAAAAAAGATATAAGATGTAAATGTGATATTAATAATAAACTTACAATTTTTCAAAACTCAGAAACAAATCAATCATTATGTTCTAAATTATCATATGGATTTAAGAAAAAGTCTATATTTGCTTATGGATGGGAAGGGTATTTAATGAAGGAGATTATAGGTATTGATCATGGAGGAAATCAAGAACCATATTATAGTATAGAGGGTTCTTCTGAATTCTTACAATTAGATTCTTATAACCTAAATTATAATCCTTTAATTTATTATACTCCAACTAATCCATGGGAACCGGTTAAAGGAGATGAGAATAATGGGGAGCAAGCAAATAATAGTACAGATGATTATACAGATCTTCAACCTAAAAATTCTAGAACTCTCCAATTTTATGAAGATTATACAATTGTTGGAAAAGATTTTGAACAACTTATGCATAACTATTGGAGAAACTTAGGATATATGAATTCTGATTTCTTCACTGCATTTAGAATAAAAGATTTTGATATGCCTAAATATAAACTTGGTGATATCTTGAAGTATAAACGTGGTGAGCAAAAAACAGAATTACCATTTAAATTATTCTTAGTTCGATCTAATGAATTATTTATGGCTATTGAAGATTCCAGTTCTGTAGGCCCTGATGGAGAGAGTTTTTCTTGGACTTCATTGTTATCAGGTGTAGAGGAAAAAGAAGAAATATTACCAATTGTAGATCCAACAAATTAAATAGAAAAATATGAAAGAAGCAGATTTATACTATACTGGAACAATTGTAGAAGTTTTAGATAAAGTATTGTATGAAATAAAGGTGGATATCCCAGGAATAAAATCGGGAGTTAAGGCATTTCCATTTAGAGGAGAAGTAGATGAGCCAAGAGTAGGTGATTTCGTATTTCTTAAGTGTCTTGATCCAGTATTTCAGAGTTATTACTTATATCAAAAAATAAAAGAAAATGATTATATAGGTTTTAGAAGTAATGGAAAAATGGTAGATATTACACCTGATTATATAAGGGTTGCTATTTTTGATCCAGGAACTGAGTATAATGATCCAAATAATAATCCTAGACCTGAACCAACCGATTGGGTGACTATAGATAAAGATGGAAACATGGATATTAATATGAGATCTAATGTAACTATCAATATAGGAAAAAATTGTGATGTTACTATAAATGGGAAAACAAATGTAGAATTAGTTGGATCTGCAGTAATTAAAGGATCTGATATTACACTTAAAGGTCCTGGAACATTAACAGTAAAGGGTAAAGTAGTAGCGGGAGGACATACAGCTCTCGGACCTTTTGTATTATCACCTACTTTCTTAACTCCAGGATCTCCTATACCTACATCAGATACTATATTATTAGAGAGTTGATATATTATGAAAAATTTATTAAGTGCATTGTCTGCTAAAGCAGCTCAATCAATATCATTAAAGAAATATCAAGATTCTCTTCCTGAGTTTAAGGATGAATCTAATGAAATAAAAGATCCTGAAGCAAAAAAGAAATATAAAGAAACTCTAGATAATGCTAAGGAGGATATGAAGAAAAGAGGAGAGGAAATGTTGGATAAAGCTAATGAAAAACTTGGTCAGATGTATAATCAAATGATAGAAGATTTCAATGAGCTTGGACAAGATTTAGGTCATCTTTCAGTAGGAACAGCTCAATTTGCTGCGAGAATTGCAATGGTTCCTCCAGCATTGATTTCTGTAACTCCTATGGGTCCTGGCGTTTCTGCTCAATTAGCTCCCCCATTACTTCAACAACTTAAAGCTGAAGGAGATAATCTTAGTGCAGTTTATGATAGAGTTGATGCTAAGGTAAGTAAACTAGGATTAAAATCTCTTATGGGAACTATACCGGTCGTTGGATCTGTAATGAGTATTGTAGAAACTACACAGGCAGTTGCTAAACCATTAATTGCACTAGTTGGAGCTAATGTTGGTGATATCATTGATGATCTTCCTATTCCTGAAATAGAAATACCAATACCTATTCCTGACTTAAGTGCAGCAAATTGTTCTGCTTTTTCTCCAAAAGATTTAGATCTTACGAATATATCAGCATCTAACTGTAGTAAATTTGTAGCTCTCAATGATGATGATCCTACAGTTAAATGTAATAATTGTAAAAATTATAAATCAAGATTATGAATTACCTACTTTCAACAGGTCAAATAACAAATCAAGTAGAGTATTATATTATAGATCTTTTCAAACTTTACTTAAATATCTGGCCAAAGGATATTCCGGGAGCATCTAAGATTGGGTTTAACTTTATTTTTACTAATACCAAGAAAAAAGATTTAGCATCTGAAATTACTGGTAGAGTAGAACAGTTAATAACAAAAATAAAAGAGAAATTTACAAAAACACTTGATATAAAAATTGTTTCACTCGACTTAATAGATGAAACAAAAGTAAAACTAGTAATAAGTGTTAATCAGGTAGAGTCTGACGATATACTAGTTGATATAAATGAAACAACAGGATAATTATTATGAAATCATTACAAGATTATATAGATATTTATAGAGGAATAGCTAATAAACTTAATATTACCGGAGATTCTGTAGAGATTTTGTCTCAGATGTTAGCTAATGCATCTTTTATTAGTGAAGTAGAAAACATAGCCTATGCACAAGAAGCATCTCTTGAGAAATCTACACTTATCAATTCAAAGATTCAACATTGTGTAGATGATATGTATTCGGTATTTCGTGGTAGTTGTCCTCGCGTAATTCTTAATATAAAACCCACTAAGTATTTAAGTTTTAATATCTATGATGAAATTATAAGTTCTAATAGTTTTAAAGCTTATTACTTAGGGTATTATGATAAAAATTATACACGGCCAGGAGGTTATGGAGATGATAAAGATATAGCTGGAGACGAAGGTTTTGTATACTCTCCAATTACAATGTCTCCGGCCGTGAATGATACTGATACTTATACTATTATATGTCTAATTGCAAAAGAAACTGTTTCTAGGAAGTGGGTCTTAAATCAAAACAATACTTATTATGTTAATTGTCTAGAAAATGATCTCTCTGATGATTTTTGGGTTAAAGTTAATGATAATTTCTTCTCAACAACTAGATTATTTTCAGAACATATATTAGATGGTAGTATTTTTGATCTTACTCTCCCTGGATTTGGTTCTAGACTTTATGTAGCAGATATCTTTAGAACAGTGATGGAAAGAGAAGAAACACAGACTCCAGCAAATACAGTAGTAGAAGCTCTTTATTATAAATTTTCAACACTCTTGGGGTATAATACTTCAGAATTAAAAAAGCTTAATATTCGTGGAGCTGAGATGGTAGAATTTGATCCTTCTTGGTTGAGTGGACGAAATTATGAAATCTTAGGAACTGGTCTTGCTAGTATGTCTGAAGTTGATAGAGATAACTTAATTACTATCCATTACAAAGCTAATCGTGATAGATATGTGAATTCAATTTTACGTAGTAATTCTGATATTGGTACTGTACTTGAAGAGACTTATCCAAATAAAATCATTTCAGGTGGAACAACTTATAGATTTAGTAGTTCAGCACAAAGTAATTCTATCACTATCTACTATGTTCCATACTCTAATTCTACAATTCTAACAGAAGATGAAAAAACTAATTTTATTGAAACTAAAGGAGCTTACTATATAACTGATAAAATTACTATAGAAAGAGGATCTCAATATACAGCTATCTTTAACTTAGATGTAGAGATATATCAAAATAGTAGTATAGATTCAGAAGTTGGTGATATCTTGGATAATTATAGTAATAAGTTCAATATTAAATTTCCAGAGTTAACAGAAGAAATAAAATCTCTTATAAGTAAAATATCTAACGTAAAGAGAATAATTGACATGGAAATAACTTATACTAATGAAGATGGTTCTGTAGTTTCTCCTGAGATTGTATATGGAGAAGGGAATGTTGTATATTTCTCAATTAACTACATTATTAATTCAGTTATAGAATCATGAAAATATATATACCTAAACACTTAAGAAATATAGAAATCATAGATCAGCTTTATAGAATGATTGAAGATTACGAGGAACAATATTCTTCAGTAGTTTCAACTCAACAAGGTTCATTTGATGATTATTATATTTATTCTGGAAGTGATCCGGTGAAAAATTTCTTGAGATTATGTATTCCAAAATCAAGTCTCCCAGATAATCAAGATTACGAAGAGGTTATAAACTATCTTAGTAAATTATTTTATAGTGTAAAAGGAACTATTCAAGTATTTAATTATATGATACAGTATCTTCCTTTAGATTTCGATGGAGAGATTATATATGACTCAGGAGAAATAACAGTAAACTTTGAGAACTTAAGTGTAGAAAATGAAAGCTTATTTTACGAACTTCTTAAGAAATTTTTAGATGCACTTATATATTATACCAGACTTAATACTAATATAGGTTCTGGAAGTATAGATCTAACTATTCAAAGTAAGTTTCAGAATTATATTGGAGCAAACTTAAGAAGCTATAACAAAATGACAGTAACGCCCTATGAAATTGATTATCAATAATAACAATTTTACGGATATCGGAACAGTAGTGTTTTACAGTCAAGATGACCTAGATAACCGTGAATACAGTAAAGTTCAGTACAGATCTAACAGTTCTTTACTTTACAATAGAGACTTTAGTGAGTATGACTTTTCGTATGACATCACTAAAGATAAGTTTAATGATAAATTTTTAGTAAATTATCTAGGAGAAAAAACCCTGAAAGAAATCGGAGAAACATCAAATTCCCTAGAAAAAATAGAATCAATAATATTCCCAACATCCTCTAGAGAAAATTTAACAGAGGAAAATGATAGATATTTCGGAACTACTATAATATCCAATCAGGTATTCGCTCTTTTTAAAGCCGCCGCTGGAATTAAACGTCTGGAGTTATATGAGGGAATAATCGATAAAAATAATAACAACTCTAGAGGTAGTGACTTTATAGATACTGATTCAATGGCCGCCGCTGGAATTAAACCTACTTCTATTCCTAACTTTATATTAATTTTAGGACAACCAGACGAGACTACAAGCAGCGAGGATTTAGTAAGCGAGAAAGAACTCCTTGATGAAGTTACTGGAGAGAAGATGATTTGGATGCTAATTTCTAATAACTCTGAGGTGGAGAGTGTAAATCTATCTTATAAATCATGGGTAGATAGTACAAATCCTAACAGAAATATGAATAAGTATCTTCTTAGAAATGATGAATACTGGTCTACAATAGATTCAGTTGGGATAATAGAGACTGTTGAAGATGTTCCAGAGATTCTAATTGATGCGAATTCTAGTACTCTCTTAGGAAATGAGAAAATAGAAGATAATAGATTATTAATTCTAGGAAATAAACGAGGATTAATTGAGATGTATAAAGGAGCCGGAGATTATCCTAAGTACTTTCCTTTTACTACGTATAAAATTGGAGATAAAGTAATTCTAGGTGGAAAAGTTTGGGAATCAGTATCAGATAATAACTTTAATAATAATCCGGCGCTCTCATCTAAGTGGATTCTTTCAGAGTTTCTAAATATAAATAAACCAATTAGAATAGTTGTATCAGTAACCCCAGAAATCGGAGGAACTTGCAACCCTATTGGAATAATATCTATCCCTTCTGTCAAAACTCCTATTGATTTTAAAATATATCCTAATCCTGGATATGTTTTGAATGAAGATATACCATGTCTACTTGATGTGAAAGATTTAATTCCATTTCCGCCAAGTAATAATTTTAATTATAATATTCCAAATAACCTAATAACAGTAACTAATTGGGAAGAGGTTCTAAAAACGAATCATCTAATCTTCAACCTAAAATATACAGGATCTTATATAATCTTGAAAGCTATGATATCTGGAGAAAGTGATGTATATGATTATGGTGAATGGAAAAGAAAATTTGGAGAAAATAACTTTATAGTATCTGAATTAATTATAGGTGATGAAACTAAATATGATCCTTATATACAAGAAGATGGTAAAGTAGATGTCCTAATTAATCAGAGAGCAGAAATTAGAATACCAGAACTTTCAGGGTATATTATTTCAAGAGTCTTAGCAAAATATGAAAATGGAGATCCAGATGCACCAGAAATATATTATCCGGAACAAATCAATACCGTTAATAGTATTGTGATTCCTGAAGTTAATTTCTCGGCTGCTACTCTTACATTAGAACTTAGTAGTAAACGAGTAACTATTAGTATTATAGAGTTCTCTGGGTTTGAAGTATCTAATAATTCATTAAAGATAAATTCTGGAGGTAATGCTGTATTTAAGTTTATTTCTGAAGATTATCCAAATAGTAACTTGGAAAAAGTTATTATAGAAGACTCTCAAGGAAATTCATTAACTATTAATAAATTTACAGCAAATGGAAGTATTCAGAGTTTCGGTCCATCTCAGGTATCACTCAGGTCTGCAAATATAAATACTCCAGAAGAAGGAGAATATACCTTGAAGTTAATGAATATATATTATAATACAACCATAAAACTTATAAAGAGATAATATGATACTAAATAATACACACGTTCAAGGACTGTTTTTGTATTCAGAAGAAACTGAATATGAGAAAGGGGATTTTGTTGTCTATGGAAATACTATCTATATCTGTACAGCTAAAAATCCAACTAATAAAACAAATAATACTGTTTCTGGTGTTATTCCTGAAGAGAGTTCTGATAATTATTCACCATATTTAGGAGATAAATTAAATAACATAGAAGAGTATTTTAATTATATAAATCATTCAGAAGAAGAACAAGGCAAAGAAGATAAATTAATTACTGCACATCTTCTATCTCAAATTTTATCCACATACATGATAGGATTTGATGAAAAAGGTATAATTTCTGAATATGTTTATTTTAATTCTGGAGATGATTCATTATCTATTTCTTCTGAGTTATCTGATTTTCTGAACGGAACTGGAATTGACTCTAAAAATATCTTATCAATGATCTTAATCTCTCCAGAAATTAATAATGCTGTATTTAAGATATCGAGAAATCTTCCAGAAATAAGTGAGGTTATATTTAATGATGCTTCTGATATTTATCCAGAAGACGCTAATTATGTAATTCTACGACAATACACTTATACTAATGAACCTAACTCAGATTCTATTTATAGACTTCAAGAATTAATAGATCCTATGGGTTCAGTTGTTAGATATAGATACGGAAAAGGTTATAATAATGGAGATCAGAATACTTTTGATAGCGTTACTTCTTGGTTACCTAGTAGTATTGATAAAGATTGGATGGAAAATATAAAAAAACTTGAAAAACTTTACCTAGATAAAATCGAAGAATTAAATAACTTAGAAAAATCATTAGTAAATAATTTCCGTTTTAAAGAATATCCAATTCCAGAAACAGCTAATGTAATAGAATTTCAATGTACTGATAATACAAAAGATAACTACCTTCCTGTATCTGGATTTGATAAGGAGTCATTTATTCTTACAGTAATTACACAGGAAAATAATACGAATACAACAATTTCTGTAGATCTTCTTGACGCCTATATGAGTCATGATGCAATTTCTAGTTATTACTTAACAGATAGTAGCGCTCTTGTTATAGTTCCTGGAAAAACAGAGGGAAATAAAGGAGAAATTGTCAGACTTTATGTGACTAGTGGAAACATAGTGAATATATTTTATAGAGATAAGTACAAGAAATGAAAAAGATAGAATTAATAACCACTACTTCCGATAATATTTCTATATCACAAGTAACAGGACAAGAAAATGAGAAAGAATTTTACTTAACTGGAAATAATCGAGCATTAGTATGTAATGATTCAAATTATAGAATGACCAGAATATCTGAGTTAAGTAATAAATTAAAACTCAGAGATTGGAATGTAACTAATCGGAGGTTTGTTATCCCAGGTAAAGATGGCTCAGAAGGGAATCTACGAGTATGTATTGATGATTATTCTAAAGGTTCTGGAATAATAAATGAGGTTGATGAAGATACAAGAAGTATTGAAATTGATAAATATGAATTAACTGAAGAAGAAAAAACTCAATTTAATTCATATCTAGATTACCTCAAGAATAATAAAAATAATTACTTAAAAGAAATATATAACTTATATAATAGTATGAATAATAACGAAATTTATTTGTATAGTACTTCAAAAAATGTGGTTGATATTCTAAACAATTCTATTACTATCGACGTTATACCATTCAATTCTGATATCTATACCAATACAGTAGATTTAACAGAACTAATAAATTATTCCGTTAGTCCTGGAGTTTCTACCAAAATTGATCTTGGAATTCAATATTCTAAGTATGAAACTAAGTATGTCGAGGATCCTGAAGATAAAGAAAAATTAATTTTAGTAGGTAACGAAAAGTTATATTCCAAAGAAACAACATTCTCAGGACCTAGATATAATAAACAAGGAGAATTAGTTTCTAAAGACTACATAGAAGAAATTGGATCTGATATTGTAATTGAATGTATTAATAATATTATTAGAGTTGTATCTAAATCAACTGACATAGATGAATGTATTATTAGTAATTGTACAATAACTTATGGAAAATTATAACACAGGATATAGTACTTATGTTATTGGAAATTCTAGTAATATATCCAATAGCTTAGAAGTAATACTATATAATAAAAATGATGATTGGGATCCTAAGTTACCAAAAATATCTCTCTATAATATTAAACAAGTTTACTCTAGCCTGCTTACTTCCTCTGGTGGTAATTATATTAGATTAAGTCGAACTACTTCTAAAGAACCGTTTAAATACAAAAATAATCTTCCTTCTGGATTTACTGTAATAATTTATATGAGTGTAATAGATAATACTCCTATTGGTTATACAGAATTTTTAAATCCTCAAGGAAAGGGTAGTAATATAAATATTTATGTATCTTTAGATTCTAGTATATCTAGTCAAATCCAGATAAATCTTAGTAATTCTTTGGATCAACTAAAGAATAATTCAACAACTGGAAAAAACTTCTTAGATGATATAAATTTATATAACTACCCTGGAGCGAAAACTATAAAGCAGGACCTAGGAACTGATAATTACCCTAGATATACTTCTCATGTATACCATATTCAAGATAATGAACAAATGAATCTTCTCTTGGATTATGGTATTGGAAATAGTACTGGTTTTCATAAAATCAATCTGAATCATGATGTTAATATAGATCCTTACTCACATAATTATGAAAATCATCAAATTGGATTTTATGGAAAAGATATTGTATTATATTCTTGGACAGGTAATAAATATTCTATTAAATCTTTGGTAAAAAAGACAAGATTTGGTAATCCTGAAGTATACACGACTTCATCAGGAGCAGACTATTCTATTTTCGAGGATATGAAAAGTAATCAAGAAATATTCTATTTTTCTGGGAGATTTATAATTACTATTGGAACTAATTATCCTAGTATTCTTGAATTATATGATACAGAGAAAAGTCAATGGATCTCAACAGATTATCAAAATTTCTTTTTAGATACTCTTGATCCTAGAAGTAGAATTATATCTATTCCTGGAAATATTTCTAATAAAAGTATTACTAACTACATTCCTAGCATTAATAGCACTTTTTTAAATTTAACTGATTATACTAAATACACAAATATCAATATTATCAAAAAAGTTGGAGATTGGTATGTTTTTAAAAATAAACAATCCTCACAAAAAGATTTTCATATCTATAGTTGTATTGATAGATTAGTATATACAGTAAATACAGATGAAAGTCCGATACTAATTAATAATAGTCTTTTAATGATTCATACAGTAGATGAAGATCTGGGGTTAGATTATTATACTATCTACTATGAACCAGGAATTAGTTATTATACAGAAAGAGCTAGAGCAACATCAAGAAATTCAGAATTAGAGTACTCAGAGGAACTTGGAATATTAGTTAGTAAGGATGAAGAGTTTGAAAAATATAAGGGATATTATAATGAGGGAAAAATATTAGTAATTCATCGAAATAACCCAACAGGTATATTTGGAACTATTCTTACAGGATTTAGAAGAAGCTATTTTAAAGCATCTCTCAAAACAGAAGTACCAAAAATTATAGCATCTATCTCTGGACTACTATATTACATTGATGAAGATGGATACTTAAATTATATATAAAATTATGAGAGTTATTTTTGAAAAGGAATTCTTAGAGAGTATAAGAAGGATAGATAACACATTAAAGATAACCAAATATGTAATAGGAACAATTTATAATTCATATACAGTTGGAGAAGAATTCATGGAGAAATTATTTTCAGGTTCTTATCTGTATAATGATGTTAGAAAAACCTCAGAATATCCTCTAAATTCAATCTGGGATAGCAATAAAAAACTCTTAAAAATTAACATTGATATCCCAGAAGAAGAAAAAGCAGCTTTAGTTGAACCTAGTTCAGAATATTGTTTTATTTATTGCTATGGTATATATCCAGATCGAACAGAAAGAATAGCATTTATAATAACAGAACTAGAGGCTGCTGAAAGAAAAATAATTAAGTTCAATAAATTAGATTTAAATATATCGTCTAATCTTTTTGAATTATCTTTTCCAGAATATACAGAAGCAAACATTGAAACAATAGCTGATAGTGATACTGTATTCTTGGAAGGTATAGGTATTGATTATGGAGTTAATATTTTTACCTCTCCTGAAGAAAAAATAGTAACAAAAAAATCTTACTATAAATATATAAGAAATAAGAAAACAAGTGGACATAGCAGCTCATTCTTATATAATAATGTATCCGGTGAGAAGATATACAATAACTCTGTGATTAGGCAAATTACATCTATTCTATCGTTTTCAGCATTAGAAGATACTAGTAGTCTTAAGAAATCTGGAGGGTATATAAATCTATTAGGAACATTAGAATGTGATATGTATAGATTGATAAATGATTATAATATTTCAAAAATAAAAGAAAAAGTTAAAATAGATATAACATCTCTGCCTGTAATTGAAATTTTGGTAAAAGAAAGTAATGGACTAGAATTTAGGGTAGATCAACTAAATAAAAGATTAATATATTCTGCTAATACTACTGGAAAAGAGTTAAGTTCGGTAATAGTCTTAAAAATTACTAATCTAGATCCAATAACAAAAAAGACAAGTATTATAGAATCAGGAGAGATTAGGTTAACTCAATTTGCAATATAATAAATCATGAAACTATCTTTAAAAGAATTTGTTGAGGCTATAACAGAGATAGATAAAAATATAGGATTTTCAAAGTTCGTGAAGTATATTTTTATCTTCTGTTTGGTCTTAGCTATATTTAATTATAAAACTATAATAAAGGATACTATAGAAATATATTCTGAGATTTCTGATAAGATACATTCTGAGAAGATGGAACTTAGAGATCAGTTATTAGCAGAATTAAAACCTCTCCTTACAGAGTTCAGAAGCAATTCTAGAGCTGATAGAATACTATACTTCGAATATCATAATTCTAAAGAAAATCTAGTATCTATTCCCTTCAAATACGTAGAACTTCTCCAACAAGATAACGGTTTTGCTGTACCTTCCATAGATCCGGAACAGTATAAAAGTATAAATACTGGATTGATTACTAGTATCTATGAAGATATTAAGTTTGGAGAAATTGTATACTGTGATGGTCCAAGGGATAGCGTATTTATGGAAAAATACCATGGGATATACGAATTAGTAAATAGTAGAGATGGTTCTAAAAGACAAATATTTATTAGTATTCCTGGAATAAATCAACCTATTGGATTAATCATTCTGGAGTGGATAAATGAATCTAATATAGAGTTGAATGTAGAAGAAATTAAGAAAACTGCTACTTATAATTATATACCACGAATAAATGCCTTAATTCTATCAAAGTCGCCCGATAGAAACAAGTGGTTATAATTATGAATAAAATAAATAACAATAAAAACAAAAATTTATGAACGAAGAAGTTAAAATTTATGAAGATGCTACTTGGGGTAAGTATGGAAAAGATATTATTCCTAGTAGATTTTATCAGGTCTATAAAATTGAAGGTCCTTGGTTAGGAGATGATGAAAGTACTTGGTATGAATTCGATAGCGAAAATAAGAGTGCTGCAGTTTTAGAACCTGTATATCCTAATTACGAAGTCAATAAATATGGTTTGACTGGTGATAAAGAAGTGGTTAAAGTTACTATTACTCCTAGTGAAGAACTTAAATCACAATATCCAGATGCTTTAGTAAGTATTGATGGTAAATTCTATGATCTAGGTATTCTTAATAATCCTATTGAATTTTATATGGATAAAGATCATAAAGTTTCTATTATTTGGTCTACTGCAGAATTAGTTGAATCTTTCCGAATTATCAAAATTAAATAACAGAAATTCTCTTCTGAAAGCTTCAAAACCTAAATTATGAGAATAGACTTAGAAAAATTATAAAACTAAGTCTATTCTTTTATTATTTTATTCAATTATAAATAAATAATTATGAGTAGTTTAAATTCTTTTCAAATACAAATTTCCAGAAGCAAATACATAGAACGAGATAGAAGTATAGCAAGATTAAGATTAAATCAACATGAATTCTTAGTCGGAGAGCCTGTTATGGTTAGATATTATTCTAACTCTGAACAAACAGAAACAGATACTATATTCGCTCTAAGTATTAAAAATGGAATAGGAGAAGACTGTTATCAAGTTGTTACACTTGGCGGATTAGATTTAGTTCGAGATGTAGTAACTGAGCTCCCAGACGTATCTCTTCTTGTACATGGAGAACTATATCTTTACAAGGATGAAGATGGGATTTGGAATTATGTATACGAAACTGGTGGGGTTAGACAAATAGAACCTATAACTGGTGGTCCTTTCATTTTTAGTAATATAGAAGATAAATACAGATGGTTTTATCGTGATGGAGTATTAAAACGGGAAGACGATTTCTATACTAAGTCAGAAATTAATGAAATGATCTCTGGTTGGGATGTTAATATTCAAGATGCTCTTAAAAGTCTAGAAGAAATTAAGAAGTTAACTTATAAAAACCATTCAGCTACATTTCCATTAAGAGTTAGTTTTTATGACTCTAACAGACAAGATGATGGTACTACTCCTCTTTATCAAACAGGAATTAGAACCGCTGTTAACTTCTTAATCAGAGTAACTATTCCTGATATAGATACAAAAACTGGAGAAACAAATACATACGAAGTTACTAATGATTGTATCTTAGAGCTAAATGGCACACAAATAACTCTCCCTGAAAGTAATAGATATACAGTTTTAGGTCTTACAGATACAACAGAGTATAGATTATCTGTTAAGTATACAGATCCAGATACAGGAATCATAAGAACTGCAACTTCATACTACACAGTTAAGTTTGGTTATAATTTCTACTATGGACAAATTCCTGAAAGTGGATGGAATATAACAGAAGCTGCTTTAAATTCTCTTGAAAATACTGTAGTCGGAAATGAAAATTCAATTGTTACTTTCCAAGGAGATCTTAATTCACAAAAAATAGCATTTGCATATCCAAAACTATATGGAAATCTTATGAGTATTTATGATACAACTTCTGGGATGAATCATATAACTGATTATTCGATAGAATCTTGTAAAGTAAATGATATTGATTATAATGTTTATATAAAAGATGTTGCATTGAATTATAATAATTTTCAGCAAGTTTTCTCATTCTCATTACCAACATTCTTCGAAGGAACATCTACAGAAGATTCTAGTGTAACCGTAACTGACCTAGAAAATTTAAGACAAGAGATTTTAGGTGGAGCTAGTATAAATTACAATACTCTTGGAAAACTTGAACAAATTATTAAAGGATTGTCAATACGTGAAGGCTTTGTTGGTGGTCCTGGAATTAATTTAGTACAGCTTGAAGATGGTAGTACAGAAATTAGAGTCAATGTTGATAATTCTAGTATTGTAACTGATTCTAATATGTCTATAGCTGCTAAGAATATAAGCGGTGGAAAATATTAATAAATAAAATAAATTATGGCAAATAAAATAGGTTCAAATTTCTTATTACCCGCTAAAGTATTCCTAGATAAAAGACAAGGTATAGTTAGTGGAATAGGAGAATTAGGAACATGGGATTATGATAAATACCCTATTCCTGATGGATTTGAGGTATTTGTAGATGGAAAATGGTATACCTATTACAAGGATATAGAAAAAGATTCAATTACAGGTTTTTTTCGAATTCGAGGTGGTATTAATGTACTTCAAACCACAGGTTCATCTGAGGACGATGTTATGTCTCAAAATGCTGTAACTAATGCATTAAATGGATTAAATGAAAGAATTCAAGATATTATACATAGCCTTGGAACAGTTCTAGAGATACGATTACTTCCAGATTATACAATTTCAGGTAACCCAACAATAAGTGGCGGTCTTTATGAAAATGGAACTAGAATACAACCTTCTTTTGCTTGGGAAGTTTGGTATAATGGGATGAAATTAAAAAGAGAAGACGTTAGTGTAAGCATATATATAAATGGAAGTCTTTTTTCTGGAGGAATGAATAATCCTAGTGAAGATGAATACACTTGGGTATGGGTTTATAATCAAAATATTTCAAGAGATACTGTAATTACTTTATCTGTCCTGTATGGTAATGATAGTTCATCAGATTCTATTGGATCTGTTAGTATCTCTAAAGATATTACTTATGAATTTATTAATTCTAGAATTTGGGGTAAATCTAAGACAAATGATATTAGTAAAATAGTAATTAATGGAAAAACTTACGGAAATAGAAGTTTATCCAAAGAACGTTCAATTGTTTTAGATAATGTAGATTGTAGTATAGATGATGAAGGTAATAATTATACTTCAGGATTATATGTATATTACATGATCCCTACCGAAATTTATGGAGAAGTTAATGAAAATGAAAATCCTATAAGACTTTTAACTGGAAGTATGGAAAATAACGCTTTCTCTTGTAAATTCGGTGAAGAAGATTATTCTGTAATAGTATTTGATTATCCTCAAACAGGAGTTTTAAATATAGAATTTAAATAATATGGAAAAAAATAAAAAAGGTATAAATGTTTCAGCTCCTATAGTTCCTTATACTGATCAAGATACATATCCTACCCACGAAGCAATTTATGGAAAAGGTGGTTGGAAAAGTGTTAGAACAATAGAAGATCTTAAAGCTATTCCAAAAGGAAGACTTGAAGATGGCTGTATAGTAAGAGTTGTGGAATCAAGTAGCTTTTCAGGATCTGCAGTTGAATTTTATTATGATAGTAGCATAAAAGATGGAGCTTCGATACCTAGTTCTATTACTGATCCAATTGAAAGGGAAGTTTATCCTTATAAGTTTAGAAAATGGGCTCCTGGATATCTTCCTACAAAATTAAGTGATCTCGAAAATGATATGGCTTTTATTGCAGAAGTTCATGATACTGAAGAAAATGGAGATTACACATACTTAGATCCGAATAATGCAGATGATAAAAATGCTATTGAAAAAATTCTTGTAGGTAGAGCTAGAGGTATCTATCAAGAATTAGCATTAGCATTCTTAAATAAGAACTCATCTACTACAGTTAAAGTAGATACTAATGAAGATGGTGTAGTAGATGGAAATGATAATAGTATTCCAATCCATGGTTTAGTTACTGTAGATGATACTGGGAAAATACCAAATGATCTTCTAGAATATCCTGGAAAATATGTAGAATCTCTTGTAGCCATGTTTCCTGATGACTTCTGTGAAGATCCTTTAGACCCAGCAGCATACTTTGTATATTTAAATGGAAAACCTAGTAAAATCGATAGTGAAGGTAAACCAGTAACTGCTGACACTCCAAACTCATTTCAATCTGAAGCTTTAAAATGGGATCATCCACAGGTAACTGAAAAGGATCAAAAGTATTATATATCTGAATATTATAAATATAAAGAAAATAATACAGTATACAATGCTTATCGAAACAAAGTAGCTGTTGTAACTTCTAGTGATCCTAATGATTTTTCTTGGACAGCATCAGATCCAATTTGGAATGATATTATTTATGTAGATGAATTTAGAAGAACTGCATTTATTGTTAAGAATGATGGTATTATTGTAGAGAAAAGTATTGGACGTGATTTGATTCGAACTATAGAAGAATTAATGAGACCAGCTACAATCTTAGAAGTACCTACTGAATGGGATAACTGGGGAATATCTGCAAAAGTAGCTTATCAAATTCTTCTTGAAATCGATAAAATAGTTGCTTGGGGTGAAGATATATCCGAAGAGAGAAATAAAAGAAAAGAAGCAGATGAAGCAATAAATAAGAGAATTGACGATCTTTGGGATAAACTTAATGCTCATATCCAAGACAAAAATAATCCTCATAATGTAACTCGTGAACAGCTTGGTGTCGGAGAAAGTGATGAAGTTACATTCTCTAAAGTTACAGCTAATGGATTCTTTATGTCTGTTGGATCTGCAGGAAGAATGGCCTCGGAAGGAATAATGATGAGTGATATTTCTGCTGATGAAGAAACTCACGAGGAAGAAGTTATTAGTGCCGTTAGCGAAAAAACATCTTCGGCACAACTATTAACTCCTCGTGTAAGAATTTCCAGCAGTAGTAACCCATCACTTAGAGTAGGCCCGAGTGATGGAACATACGATTGGCAGGAAGAGCTTGAAAATGAAAGAGAAGAACGTGAAGCCGCTGATGCTGAATTAAATAAGAGAATTGATGAAGTAGAGGCAGCTATGAACGCTCACATTGCTAGAAGAGATAATCCTCACGAAACTAATCGTGGACATCTTAAGATTGATACTACTGATGCTGTTATATTTAGTAAAGTTAATGCTCCTAATGGTTTCTTCCAAGCTAATGGAAAAGCAGCAGTATTTAAAGTAGCAACTCCTGATCCAGAAGAAGAAAAACTTAATGAACTTGAGTCTAAGGTGAAAGAACTTGAGGCTGAAATTGCAAAACTTAGAAAAGTATGATTTCAAAATTAATAAAAAACGGAGAAGATATATTTCTGCAGACAACAACTAATGCAGTAATTGATTCTAGTAATAAAACTCTAACTACTATCATTCAAGACTTAGAGAATAACATTTCAGCACTTGAAGCAGAAAATGAAAAACTCAAGGAAACGATAGAAGCATTAGAGAAAACGCTTACTGATAAAATAACTGAACTAGGAACTAATCTAACTACAAAGATAGAAGAAGTAAATACTAACTTAACTAATGAAATAGGTAAAATTAATACTAGTATCACACAAATTAATGGTAAGATCACAACTCTTGAAAATAATGGAACTGATTATTTAGAAAGAATAGTAGCTCTGGAAAATCAAGCTCAAAAACTTGGTTCAGATGGAGATTTCAAAGATAATATTAAAGCGCCAGGATTTTTTCAAAAGTAATAATATAATAGGGAGGAACGATTAAGTTTCTCCCTTATTTTCCTTATATGTGTTATGAAAGAAATTTATATAAACTCGTCATATTCGATCTGGGACGAACAAGAAATAATAATTCCCATAAAATTTCCATTCAGATCTAAAAAACATATGATGAATACTATAGGATCTTACTGGATGGATCCGGAAAAAATACTTAATATCCTAGATAACAGAATCAAAAAGGGAATAACATTTGATATGGTTTTAAAAATTAATAATCGAGGAGGACAGTATAAGAGACTTGGAATTAAACAGTTTAGAGATTGGATACTTTTTCGACCATATACATTAAAACTTGAGGAACTTAGACTTCATGAGAAAAAGATTAGGAAAGGTAAATATATTAAATATCTAATTCCTAATCCTAAACGAATTTCACCATATAAGATGAATCGAAAAACTTTCTTGGAAGATTATAAATTATCTACAATAAGTATTAAATATAATAATTTTGCTTTATTTAAATATTCTCTTCACTATGTCTTATATAACTTAAAAGCCTTATAAGTGTATATAAACTTAAAAGAAAACAGATATGGAAAAAGAAGAAATTTGTTTACGTCTTATGGAATTAATGAGAATAGAAACAATTAATCACAGCTTGTTTTTAGCTAAACAAGGAGATTATGAAGAAAAATCGGGGAAAATTAAAAAAGAATATTTCTTCGAAAAATACAAAGAGTATAAAAATGGAACTATTAATTCGTTAGAGAGAACGAGAAGCGATTTCAAAAAAGAGTATTTTGATAAGATAGATGAGATAAGAAAAAAGTACAGTGAAGACTGCATAAATTTTCAAAGAAATCATGAAATGCTTATTTGGAAAATTAAAGATTTACTGCACACTGCAAAATTCAAATGTCCAGATGAAAACGTTATAAAGGATGTTGAAAATTTCTTAAAAACCTGTGAATTACTTGGAAAAGTAGCAGAAGAAATTAGCCTCGATCAAATCGATAATGAATTTAAAATGAAAAAACTTAGGAAGCTTTTGTAAGCTTCCTTTTTTATTCCCCTCAAAGCAGCCTTATTAATGATCGAAAGTTTTATTGAAGTTTAAAAAATTCCCTGGTCTGTGAAGATCGGGATTTTGTTTCATTCCTTGAAAGCCTTATATATGTAAAAAAGAATTTAAAAGAATATGGAAAAAGAAAACAAAAAGAAAGAAAAAAATTATTGGAAATTAGCATTTATAGGGATAGGTCTAACATGTGTGATTGTCAGTGTAATTAATTCACATAGAGTCCAAAAAAAATTAGACATTGCCCGTGGAGAGAATCAAAATCTCCAAATAACAAATAAATCCCTTCTGAGACAAATTCAAAATTTAGCCTATCAGAATGGAAAATTGACACAAAAAAAGAACTTAAAAATAAAAATATGGAAGAAAGTGTAAAAAAAGAACAACGTCAATATTGGGCGGTTAATAGAACTTTTCACAGTTCTATGTTCGAAGAAGTATTTAAAGTAGAAGGGACAGTAACATTTTATACTATCTCTCTTGAAGAATTAAAAGAAATTAGTGAAAATACTCCAATTAATATGAGATTTTTAGGGAATGGAGTCCCTTATAAAAACGAATTGGATAAAATTGGAGTTAAGTACAAAACAATAACAGATGATGTAGTGTTATCTCCTAGTCGTAAAGATATACTTTACACTATTATAGGTAACACACCTGTTAAAGAAGATCAAGTAGAATTTCCTGACTATACAATTGTAAACGTATTTGTCTGTGAAATTTTGTAATAAAAACAATTAAAAAAAAGAAAAAAATGGAAAGACTAGAAAAAAATGCTTATCAGGAAAAATTGGTAAGAGGTCTGTTAAATTCACTTAGAGAAAATAAAACTATCTCAGACGTACATGTAAAAAACTTAATTAGTGAAATTTACAGTAAAGTTGGAAGAAGCTTAGATAGAGCTTTAATCAAGAAAAAAGCTGATGAATTATTATTTATATGGATGAAGGGTGAATTAAATATAGTGAAGAAAGAATCGATAGGAAAAAGAACTCCACTAGTTATCAAGCTAAAAAATGAAGAAGATATGAATGACATGGAGTTTGAAATCTTCACTGAAAAAATACTTGAAAAGGTATTAGTAAAAGAATCAAGGAGAGTAAGAAAAGAGCCGGAAATAAAAGAAGAACCGAAAGAAATAATTACTCCCTCGAAGAAAGGAAGAAAAGAAGAAAGAATTAGAATAAACACCCTAGACAATATTATGGAAGCACTGTATTATTATATTATGTATAATAAAGATGGTGGAGTGATTGGAAATAATGTTGCTAAAGTACTAGGTGTGAAGAAAATGAGCCAAATCCAAATAAAAACTTGGGTAAATGGTTTATCAAAACATTCAGTAACATTAAATGTATATTATGACGGAAGAAATGATAAGTTAGTATTCAGAGAAGCGGAAAAAGACTTATCTATCTGTTGTGAATTATACAGAAAAATTACAGGAAAAGAACCGAAAAGGGAATATTTAAAACTCCTAAGCGGTGTAGAAAAACCGAAAGTGTTAGTAAGTAAGGCAAGTTCTGCAATAATAATAAAAGAATCAGTCGTTGATAAGAAGATGATTAAAGAAGATTCCTATGAAGATTTATATTATTACGCTGCAGGAATAATTGTTGAACATAGCTATAAAGCGGTAGATATTGATTCAATGTGTACTAATTTGAGAAAATTAGGATATGATGTATCAAAAACTGATCTTCAAGGAATCCTAAGAAAAAGAGCTGAATTTTCTGTAGTAAGATATGGAGCAGCAGTAGGATTAAATGAAGGAGGATGGAGAACTTGGGATGAAATCAAAGAAAAATTCAATCCCAGGAATAACATAAAATGGGTTGATTGTAGATTATCACTAGCCCCGGAAGAAGTGAAAAATGTCTTTCCGGAAACTGAAGTACTATCTATGATAACCGAAAGAGATGGATTTTATAGAGTATATTATAATGGATCTTTCACTGAATTAACGAAGTGGATCCAATTAGCGACAATATCCATCGGAGCAGAAAACTTAAGCAAACATATATTCGACCAAAATTTAGTTGGAAGAATTAAGACAAGAATAAATTTGCTTAATGAATTTATGCTGAAAGAGGAATTAGGATGTAAATTAGAAACATTATAATCCCACTAATAATTGATAAAACCGAAAGTCTGTGAAGATAAGTAGGTTTTTATTTTTTGTCCCTTAAAAGCCTTATTAATGTATGGAATAATCTATAGAACTTGATATATATATATAGAGTTTTATAGATTTTTCTTTTATAGCCCTAGAGACAATAACTTAAAAAAATTAAAATATTATGGATTTATTTGGAAGAAGTAAAAAGAAAGAAGAAACTGCCGAATTAAAAAGACAGTGTGAAAAGATCGAAGATAATATCATAAGATTATCAATGGCAATATCAGATAATCGACAAGATATTTGGGAGATTTCAGAATTGGTTAAACAAGGGGACGAGTTAACCGAGAAAATACTTGAGAAAATTAATGAACAAGAAAAGAAAGGAGAAAAGTGGTATGAAAGAATTTTTAGAAAATTCTGGTAAGGTTATAAATAAACTTACAAGAGACCAGTCCTTTAATAATCAACAATTAATAAATCTAAGGAAATCTGCAGAACAAAGAGTAGCATTCCTAGAAAATGTTTTGATTTCTAAAGGTTATCATGAAGATGTTATGGAGATAAGAGAAAAATTTGCTCTTGGAGAACTAAATAATAAAATGATGGTTCGAGAGGAAAAATTACTAATTCTCCCTAAGTTTGAACACCTAGTATTAGCAGCGCAACGAGAAATAAGTTCAGAACCAAATTTTAGCGGTATATATCCTTGGGCAGAATCTTATAAAACATTAGATCAAAGGTTCAAGGATACAATAGACTTAAACCAGACTGAACACTTAATTTGTATAGGTTCAGCAATGGTAGGTTTTGCGATAGATATGGTATTTAGAGGTGGTCCAGAGAAAGTTTCAGGAATTTCAGGAATGATTCAGGGTTTCTTCGATAATAAACTTTCAGAGGAGACAGTGAAAGAACTTGAAAAACAGGCTAAAGTAACATTTGATCAATCAGTTAATTCTCAGAAATTTGTGGAGAGAGCCGGACATAAGATCAAAGGACTATCACCTAATCTTCATCATATTACTGAGATAGGTCATGATCCTAGTCCCGCCGGTATAATAACAGGTGTAAAAGACGTGATGAAAAATACGGCGACTTTTATGGACTCTGGAGAAATTCGAACAATAGACATGGAAGGATTTTTTAAAGATGGAAGTAAAAGAGTTGCTAAAAAATTAGTAGAAGCATTTAATCTAGTAATAAAACATCAACTCTCGGATATAAATGGAACCAGAGGATTACCAGCGCCGTTTACTTTCGTGATTGGATACCTGGAAAATTTCGGCGACTATGGACAACTAATTTTTGGAATAGTTGAGAAAATGTACCTGGAAGGATACGATTTTAGATATCACCTTTCAACATATCCGGCTGCACTAATAACAGATATCCTAGTAAGAGTATGTTGGGCAATAAAGTTAATAAATGATTCTGAAGGTAAATTAACAATAAAGAAAGTAATCCCTATGGTAAATTTGAATACTATAGAAGGATCAAAACTTGGAAGAATGTTATTTTATACTCACTTAGAAGCTGTAGCACTTAATACTGGATTTATAGCTGTTACTTTTAAATGTACGGCTGGAAAAAGTTTACTAAAATTTAATTATGGAGAATGGGTTATGTTAGCAAGATATGGCATAACACAGTCTAGATGGTTAATTACAAAGAAATCAAAACTAAAAGATAAATTTAAAGAAGGAAAATTCGAGGAAGCAATGAAGGATTTCGAAGAAACTTATAAAGATTTATTTGGAGGTTATATTATTAAAGTAGAAGAGGAGGGTTAAAAATTTCCCTCCTTTTTACTCTCCCCCAAAGCCTTATTAATGTATAAATAATTAAATAAAAATTAAAAGATTATGAAAGAAGAACAAGACGAAAAAAAGAAGAAAGGATTAAGTAAGAAAACAGTTAAATTACTGATCTTTGGCGGAATTGCAGTATTGGTAATCGGAGGAATTGTATATAGATTAAAGACTTCGAAGGGAAAGGTGAAGTTGATCAATGAAGGGAAACCATTAGATTACTACTACATGCAGCCAGGAAAACATAAATTGGCTCCTCTCACAATAGATACAGGAGTCGGAACATTAAATCTTTCAGATCTAGAGAAATCAGGTGGAGATTGTATTTCTCTAGGTTATATAGATAATGTAAAACCTCTTGGAAAGGCAACAATCGAAGGGGGTAATGTAATTAACATAGAATCTGGAAAAACAACAAAAGTGAATATAACAACAAAAGTAATATCACTTGCTAGATTATTATGTGGATCAGAGTTCGTTAAAACAAGCTTTGAAGTAAGAGGACTCTAATCAAAAAAAAATAAATATAGAAGATAGAATTTTTGAACGTTCTATCTTCTTTTTTCTCCTCCCCGGACAAACAAAAAAAGAAGAAGATAAATCAAAATATCTTCTTCTTAATTTTATTTTACATTACAGTTCCTTAAGAGCAGCTTTTATCGAACCCTTAATCATTTCTTGAATTCCTTCTTCAGTTGTCATTGCTCCTGATAACGAGAATTTCCAAGAGTTTCCTTCTCCAGTTCTAACAAAAGTACCTAGAACTAATGCTTTCTTACCAATAAAGTCTGGATTATTGTTGATCTGGAAGTCGGCGAAAGTCTTAAGTTGATTAATCTTCTTACTATCTGTTACTTTCATATCCGAACTATAGATTTTCATAGTCGCCGAAGGAATATGATCGAATACAAGTGCTCTAGGATCTCTTCCCATGTGCTGATAAATATTCAAGATCACAGTCATATATTTTACTTCTGGCGCAACTTTTCCAAGCTCCATTCGAATTAACTCATTATCACCCTTTGAGTTATTCTTTCCAGTTAAGTCATCGCCAAGTAAACTAGCAACTGAACCATCTTTAGAAGTTTGATGTCCGTAATAAACAATATCATACTGTTTCTTATACTTATCAAACATTACAACGCTAGCATCAAGATCAATGTCAAGTTGTCTGTCAGGTCGAAATGTTCCAGGATTATCTACTACCTCTGTTTCAATTATCTCTGATGGACCTGTACCGAATAATTTTTGAAAGAAATTACCTGTTTTAACTGTCTTTCTTTCAATGTGAGTCCTTTTTCCAGTTACTCCACCTTTAATTACTGCCGGAGCCCATCTAAGCCCTACATAAACATAATCAAAATTTTCACCTTCTGTTTCTTGATTTTTTCTTAGGCTAATTGTTCTTGTACCATTTTTTCTTAAGCTAATTACTCTTTCTTCCATAATTGTTTATATTAAATTAAACTGTTTTAATAATTTCATTTCTATGTATATCCCAAAATTAGGTGTTGTTTCTGGGTTTACTAAGATTTCTAAGAGTGTTTCAGGAGTTTCTTTTAAAAAATCTACTTCATCTTTTGAAATAATACTTTTAAAGAAACTATCATCATTGATATAATCAGAACTTATCCATTCCGCATAAGAATTTCTAAGTAAACGACCTAAATTATTTCCTAAAGCTTTGTGTGAATGAATCACAAACATAATCCTTTTAGAATAATCATTATACCATCGTAACGGACCTGCATTTTTATAAACATTCACAATACTATCACTATATATTCCAGGACGTTTTAAAGATTCTACCGGAAATCGTAAAGAAATCTTATCTAGATCGATATTCTCTAAAAGATCATTATATCTAGCTTCAAACAAATCTCGATGATACTTAATTCCTGAGTTATCGGTATTATAGTCCATACTCCACTCAATCTCAAACTCTGGAAAAATCAAATATTGATATATACCTCTAGTACTCCCTAAAAAACATGTATAATGAATCGCCTTCATTAAATATCTGACTCTTTGAACTTAAGGCCATATTTTACCAAACTCTTAAATAAAGTTTGATTAGACCCTTCTCCAAGTGCTGTAAAAGTGAATTTATTACCTTCAATTCTTGTCATTTTTCCAAAGACTAAGATTGTATCATCCTTATAATCTTCATCAAGTCGATATACAAGTTTAGCAATATCTTTTCCATCTTCGTAAGCTCTAACTTCCGCACCCTTAATCATCTTAAAGGTTTGTTTTCTAGAAGTTGAATCATAGATATTAATTAAAAATATAATATCTTTTACTCTTGAATTGAGCTTTCCAGGATAAATAATACACTCTTCTCCATCTCCAGAGCCGTCTCTATCATCACCTGAATGCACCACACTTCTTTCAGGATCTGTAAATTTATAATCCTCTGTTTGTTCAAGACTACCATAGAAAACTAGATGATCTGGAGATAATGCACGACCTCGCTCATCTAATTCTACTATGATTAGGTCAATATCAAAATCTTCATCACTACTAACAGATCTCTTGTTTTCTTCCCAAACAACTTCTACTTTAAGCTGTTTAAGTCCTTTTGTTAATGAAATTTGTCTTCCCTTAACTAAAGAAATTTCTCTTTCTTCCATAATTGTTTTATTTTTAATTACATTTATAAGAATTTCAAGGATTTATTAACCTAAACCAAATATTTAACTAATTTACCTGCTGGATCTGGATAACCTTTAAGTTGATATAAACAATTTGAGATTATTTTAAATAGATAATCAGCGTTCATATTCATTATCCTCTTCGAAAAATTTATTGTAGTTCTAGATATAAGATGTAAATCCTCCCAAAAATTATTATAAGAATAGTCCATTTGTCCTGTTAAACAAAGAGCGATATACTTGAAAAATGATCTGTAGGTTTCTGAGTCATAAGTAAATCCTCCTCTTGCTTTTATAGCACCTACATATTTTAATTCTCCAGAATTTTTCATCTTAAGTATATCATTCTTTAGACTATTTATATAATCTATTGCAGAATCTTCAACATATTTTTCCACAAAATCAGATCCTAATTTACTTTCTATTACACCTTTATCTTCAATTTTAATGAATCCGTATTGAGGTGAATTAGATGGAACAGCTAGTTTTCCTTGAGTTTTAATCCTATCAATAAATCCATCTATTTGCTCCATCCAGTGTTCTAAATTACTATTCCTTTCATCATAGAATTCTGCCATTTTGATTAACTCATATCCTATTTCATCATTATATTTGGACACGCAGTATAATGAATCTGTTCTAGTTTCTGCAAATTCCTTTTGAATTAAATTTCGTTTAATTATCATATTAGTTATATAAAAATAATAAATTGAAGAGAGTAAAATTAATTACTCTCTTTTCTCCAAATTTCTTCTTGATCTCTCTCAGCTTTCTCTATATCTAAAAATCCTGTCTCCCGATCTATGTACTCTCCTACAATATGACCCGTTCCTCTAAATGGATAACTTGATAATACTTTCAATAACCACCTCTTAGCTCTCTTACACTTATGTTGCAAAAGAACTCTCATTAACCCATTTAAATCTTCTGAACAAGATATAATTGAATGATCTATTAAGCACATACTACGTTCAGCTACATAATCAGTATAATTTAGATACTTATTTCTCAATAACTCTATATTGATGTAGTAAGTGATATGAGATTCTGAAAAACTTTTTTTTGTAATCTCTATTAATACTTTTCGATCCTTATAATAATCTGTAAGTTCATGATCTTCAAATATTCTTCTCTTCTTTTTCATATTTTATTAATTTATAATATCATATATAAGGCTTTTAATGTTATTTTCTTTTTAATAATTCATAACTACGAATTCGTTTCTTTACTCCATTTACTAACATAGTATTTTGAACCTCTTTTACTTCGAAATAATTAAGAATATCATTAGCCTTTGGAGTTGCTGTATAATTAATATTGGAGTATAAATTTCCTAGTTTTGTCTTAAGATCTGATAAACTATACTTTTCTCCTGGATTAAAATTTTGATGAATTGTGTTATTAAGTAATTCTGGACTAAACGTTACTATCCCAAGTTCTTTCTTTATTCTGGATGAATTATAAGACAAAGCTTTTAATTTTTGTGGACTTAAAGCTAAGTAATAAGATTTAACTTCATCAGAATCTGCTATTTGATGCAAAACTAAATCTATTACTTCTCTAGAAACAGGATATTCACATAACATCTTAAGTTTATCATAAATAGTTGTTAATGTGTCATAAATACATAAAAACTTAGTTACATCTCTATTTATTATGTCATCCTTTGTTAAACTAGAATGAATTGAACTAAATACACTAAATCTATCTTTATAATCTACTTGTTGAATCTGAAAAGCTCTAATCTCATTAACCAATACAAGTTTATTAATAACGGGTTTTAGAATAATATCGCCATTAGAGTTAATCACATGATTAACTGCTATATAATCATTAAGATAGTTTTTAATTTGTACTGCCTCTTCAAATTTCTTTGCTAATTCAAATTTATCATTATTTGATAAAGCAACACTATAAGTCCTTAATAAACTTTCAGTTGAATTATTTTTTCTATCTAAGATTGCTTGAAAGTCAGACTCTTTCATTTCCCTATAATCAGCAGTAGTACGGTAATAGAAAGAAGCACTGTTCTTCCATGGATTATCAAATAAACGTTGACGTCCCAGTATCTGGGGTAAATCTTCAGCTATATCAACAGCTAAACAGTCTGAATTAGAATCACTGAAAATGAAAGATCTAGCACATAGACTATAAAAATCTGCACCTAGATATACAGTCCGGGTGCAGAATGTAAACATTTTAGGTTTTTCTGTTTTCTTCGGTACCTTTCCAATTGTAAAAGATTTTCCTAATTTTCTTTTTATTCTCTTAGCATTATCATCAGTTCTAGAACATAATATATTACACTGTTCAGGAGTTAATTCATTTTTCTTTATGATAGATATAATATGATTAACTGAGTTTACATAAAATACTGCTTCATCACTAACTATTTTAGTAGGTACACTATCTCTCATTACTACTACTTCATCAAAGTCTCTTGAAAGATACTTTTGAATAATTTCAGACGCTTTTTCACCAACTGATCTCATTAAATAAATATCTAGTTTTGGTTTAATTACTCTACTAGAATCTGAACTATACCAATCAAGATCATAGTATGGAAGATCTTTAAATTCATCTAACATGTCGAGATACTTTTCCATCATAGGAGTAGCAGATACAAAATATGCAGTAGGAGATTGTTTAAGATATTCCATAAATCTCATTTCAGTGTTACTTTTAAAGCGAGCATCATGTAAGATACTTTGAAACTCATCTACTACTGTTATAAATCTATCAAAAATCCTTAATTTTTCAAGAATATCTTTTACTATTCTATATGAATCGTATGTTACTAGAATCTTAGCTGGTAAACCTGATAAGTATCTTTGATAGGTATAAGTATCAATCTCTCTATATAATCTTTCATAAATTTCAGAATTATCTTTTTTCTCTTCTACTAATACAAACTCTTTTGGTTTAGTATCTTTACTAATATCTTTATCAGAATCTGGATCTTTATCCATTTCATTAACTACTAGATATACATCATTTTCATGCTGTCCTTTCTTATTCTCTAATAACATCTTTCTGGGAGAACAAAGTATTACATTCTCAGGACCATTAATACAGTATTCTGTAAATCCACAACCTGGAAGTTGTTTGTTAATTATACATTTTCTTGGAAAATTAGAAAAACAGAAATCTTTCCATTCTCCTATATACCTAATTCCTCTAGGTACAATAATCTTTTCTCTGTTCATAATTTATAAAGTTTTTTAAATTATTTTTTAACTTATTATAGATTCTTTTTAATACAGAATCCAGTTACATAAAATTGAAGACTAGGGATACCCTCTATTATCTTCATTCAATTGTAAGGATTTAAGGTTAGTAGAAGAGCAAAACTACACTTTAAAATAAACATTTAACCTACGTACTCTATATATTCTTCTAATTAAAAAAAAAGTGCATCAATATATTCGATCTCCTCCCAAAGGGAGATCGAATTCTTATATCCCATTTAATCCCTATATAGTTTATTCAATCTAGAGCCCGTAGGGCCCTGGAGTGAACCCTTTAGTGGTGAACGGAAGGTATGATAGAGGGTTCCTTTGTCCTCATAAATAAGTTACAATAGAATAAAAACCTTATAAGTGCTATGAAGTTACCAATAAAATTTTACAAGTTTATCTCTAACATAGATTATTTTTCAGAGATACACAAATATCATAAACATGAGAATAATGAAGATATGATTATTGATTATATGATAAGTAATCTAGCTTTTCTTCTAACTCCTTCTAATTTTCATCGAAGGGCGTCTTATTGTTTTAATAATTGGTTTTCTATTCTCTTAGAAATAGATCCGATCAAGTATAGTTGGGTAAAGAAAGTTGACCTACAATTCTTAAATAATACATCTGTAACTAAACAACAGATTATAGATTGGGAAGTACTCAATTTTACAGGGAAGAATAAGATTTTTACTGTGAAAAGAGAAAAATAAAAGTGGGATTATTTACCCACTTTTACATTTATTGCATCTATGATTTTGTATTCAAGAGATTTTTTATCTACCTCATGTTTTTTGGTTATACCTTCATCTATTTCACATTCAACCACTTTTATATCATACTCGCCTTTGAAATATTTTCTTTCACTAGCTAATTTGTTAGATATGAAAGTTACAATATCAGTTATAACATCGAATAAGTCATAATCATCATAGGTGAATTGTGTATAAATGAAATTACCAATACATGTTGAATCTTTATTACTCACTTCAACAAAGATTCTATCTCCATCCTCCCATATACTTAATCTATACTTCAATATTAATTCTTTATCTCTTAATTTTTCATTAGAGAATTTGATATCAACGTCAAGATCTTTTAATTCTTCACAGATATCGCTTAATCCATAACCTTCCACTTCAGTTTCGACGGTTCTTGCTTTGTCCATGCATATATTACCAAAATAGTCTAATTTTTTATCTAAAAGACCTACTAATTTTTCTAATGTTATGTTTTTTGGTATATATGTTTTAACACATTTTATTGATTCATTTACAACACTGCGTTGATCAATAAACATAGTTTTTGTACTTACGAAATTTCCATCTTCGTATATAGTATTGACAATGTATCCGCTAATATTGCAGAAATCAAAGTCATTATTTCCCTTTCTTAGAATTAATGCAACTCTATCTTCTTCAAAGTTGCACATACTTTGTAAAATTTGTTTCATATTTTTCCTTTCTTTTTAAGTTATTAATAAAAAATCTCCCTAAGCTATTTCATTGTTAGCTTAAGGAGTTTCTTTTTCTCTACATTAATAAGGCTTTGAAGCATTTCTAGAAGGAAGGGTAGTTTTAATACTATTCTTCCTTTGATTTCCTTATATGTGTAGTAATAACTAAAAATATAAGATTATGGAAGGAAAGATCGATTTACCAGAGAAAGGAATAGTAGTTGGCTTTGAACTTGAAAACTTAGAGGATTATTTGAATTGTACAGAGCATTTAGTACAGGTTCATGGAAAGTTTGAGGTCCTAGCAGAGATCGAGAAAAAAGTAAAGTATGAAAAGATTAGACACCTCGCCGAATTACTCATGACGGAATATGATCCAGAATTGAAAAAGAATGTGGTTTTTAGGTTATCTAAGTTTAAAGAACGTCATGAACAAAACGGCGAGACAGTTTATATAGCTTATTATAGGTTTGAAGGGTTTGTATCACTTTAGGAAATATAGGGGGAGACTTTTAAGGTTTCTCTCTTTTTCTTTCTTCAGGTACAACAACAAAAAAGAAACTACACCTATCCATCTCGGACCAGTGTAGTTATTATTTACTATGATATTATGATTAGAATTATAGTATCTTGAGAAGTTTATCTGAGACACTATTAATTTTTATAGTTTCGTAAGTTCCATCTCCTTTAAGCCAAATTAATCTTCTCCCCAGGATCTTTAAGCCAATTGATTCTAACATTAGTTGATACATGCTAAATTGTAGGGTATAATGTCCTAAGGGTTCATCTATTAAGTCATCAAAAGGAGGATACATTGTGATTCCTTTCGACCTCTGATAATCTTTTGTAAGTTCTTCATTTGTTTTCCAGTCTCCTATAATAAATCCAGGGTTATCAGGGGAATCATAGTAGAAGAGGAGGTCGGTAGTTCCACAAAATTTAGTATTAATTTCTGGGATATACTTTGATGACATCCTGAATTCTGCACCGACCGGAATTATTGAAGGCGGTAACTCAGAATAAAACTTAAGGATACTCTCTTCTTTTGGTGCGAAGGGAATTAACCAACCCTCCTCTGGAATATATTGCCTTCGAATATCGGTCGGAATTAATTCAGGGTAACCACATTTTATCCATGTCATTGCTTCTCCAAATTCATGATACTTCGTTCCTTGTGTTACTGATTTTACATTTTTATATTTCCATTCTCTGAGGACATCTTCTTGAGTTCTTCCATTCTTTTTTGCATATCGTTCTGAGATTGTATGTTTATCGAAGGGTCTAACAAAGTTTTCGATTATATTAGAAACTGGTGTATATTCTTCAGTTCCTATAAAATACTTATGTCCTTCTTCTATAAATGTTATATCGGAAAAATGTTCAGATATTAAGTTTCTTGTTGTTTGTATAATTTCTTCTGTAGTCATATTCTTTTATTTTATTATCATATATAAGATTCACTAGTGCAGAGAAGAGCAAAATCCTTACTTATGATATGAAAATAATGATAAGTTTTGCAGATTTTGAGTATATACTAGAAAATCGAGTAGAGTTTAATCTGCTAAGTAAATTTAATCGTACTAAAGATCCAGAATTAAAAGCTATAATTTCTTTAATTCTTCTTGCTGAATCAATATCTAATGGAGCAATAATAACTTTAAAGAAATTAACGTTTGCCACTGCTTTAGAGGGTATAGATTTATGGAGAGGGAAAGTTAATACTAGAAGTTATGCGAAGATTAAAACAATAGGGGATTTGAAAGAATGGTTAAGATGTAATTTAGTTGGAAAATTGATAACAATAAAAAGACATGGAAAAAACGAGGTTAGAGTTATTGATTTATTGTTATCAAGAGAAGAAAATTAAGATCCGACTTTCACAAGCCAGATCTTATCAGAATGATTTATATAATTATTTTTTATTTTTTATGCATATATAAGAGTTTGGAGGATTGAGAGATGATATCAATAATAGATGTTTTAAATAATGGAGAAGAAATTGCAAAGTATTTAGAAGTAAGATTTCATACAATTAAATATGCTGATGACTATTACCATAAGTTTATCTTAATTCATTCTTTGTGTAAATATGCGAATAGTTTAGATCCAGTTTATCACACTCTTATAGTATATCATACAGAGTTGATTGGGTGGTCTAGTGAAATCGATCTTAATAGTATAGGAAGTATAAAAACTAAGGAAGATTTAGCAATATGGCTTAAAGATAATTTAGTGGGAAAAATAATAACACTTAAGAAATATGGAAAGAATAATGATTTCGTATCCTGAATTCTTAGAAAATCTAGAAGAGTATAAAAATAAATACTCTGATTCTAGGGGTTCACTTCAATATAGAAATAAAACAGAAATTATGTTGATTCAAAATTTAATATTTCGTTTGGCAGATATTCATCTTTATATTCTTAGTTGTTTAAAAATTCAAGGAGCTGGAGGAAGTTTTATTAGATTAAGTATTCCTAGCATTAATAGGATTATAGATGAATTAATAAAATTATATCCAGAAAAATATAGTAAGTGGGGATATATAGACTTAGACTCATTTAATCTACTTTATGGAAGTGATGAAGTTATCTTAAAGGAAGTAGTTAAATTTTTTATTGGGAAGATTTTTACAATTAAGAAAATAAATGAAAAGAAGTCTTATACCGTTTTTAGAATTTCTTAAGATATTAGATGATCCAGAAGTAAATTCAGCAGGACGTTTAAATCGATACTTTTCTTGGGGAGAAGATACAAAACCAGTCGAACGAGGAATGTTAATTGGGATAGGGCTACAATTAATAAACTCCTATATATTTTTTGATGAGTCTCATAAATTTTCTAAGAACTCACTTCAAAAAGTTGATAATATTATAGGTCATCTTATATCAACATTTCCGAAAAAATATTCAAAGTGGAGGAAGATGAGCCCTGAGATATCAAGAGTTTCTGAAAATCTCTCTGAATATTCATCAAAAGAGGAATTTATATCCGAGATAGCTTGGATATTTGCTGGAAAACTTTTTAAATTAAAAAAGACAAGAGTTTAATTCTCTTGCCTTTATTTTTCTTTTTGAAAAAAACAATAGAAGAATTTCAAGACCTTTTCATTTTACTTGATTATGTACTCTTGTAAAATTACTTATCTATTATTCTTCCATCTACTTGTAGGACTTTAGCATGAAATTAACTACTTAATCCTCCTACACTGTTAACCATATACAACAAGGTAGCTTATAAGAAAATGTTAACTATCATAAGCATATAGTTAATTTAGGTTAGGCTACCCGTGACTTCCGCCCGGACCGAACACCTAATTCTTTCATATATAAGAATTTCAGGGGTTTAGAAATTTCTTCTGAAAAAAAATGGTAATGGACCAAACTTATTTCGCAATCCACTACCTGACCTGATAAATATTCCAAAAAGTCGTACTTACTTTAAGTTCAATTTATCTTAGCTAACCTTTATCGCTACAAGGGTATATCTTTTTGAAGTTCTAATAGTTAATTTCTTAACTATCATGAGTATTTCCCAAAGATAATAATTACAAATACCTTTATAGAATTTTACAGTGACCTTAGAGGTATATAAAATTTCTATCTTCTACCATATATAAGAATTTCAGGGGTTTAGAAATACCCAAATTTTTGTAGATTATTTATTAATTCTTGTATATTATCATCTATCTTTTCTTTTTCCATGTTGTTCCAATTAACTCTATCATTTTGTTCTGGATTACCAAATATTCGAGTTATCCAATAGGGGATTTTAGTTCCTCTTATATTATCCCATCTAGATGTGTTTGTTTTTTCAGAAAGTGCCCATAATACTTCTTCTATTGTATATAACATAGATTGGTGAATATGTAATGATACTTTAAAAACAGATCTCATTATTCCTATTATATTATCTAGGAACATATTTAATTGATCTTTATTAGTAAATACTCCAAAATTTCTCGAATCTATATTATAAATATCTCTCAAAGTTAGTATTATTCCTTTTCTAAACTTAAAATTATTATAACCTCCGATATATCTATAAAGTTTATCTATGAATTCTAAGGCTCCTTTATTACTAATGATAAAGTTATTAACAATTATATCAGAAAAATCAAACATATAGTTATTATATACATTTAATCCAGATAAACTACTATAACTATTTTTAATATTTTTCTTGATAGATTTATAGAATTTACCTCTTACTATAGTACTTTTTCCATATTCATAAAAACGATATGTAGGAAGACCATATTTGAAGTACATATAAGTATCTCTAACTCTATCATCAATAGCTTTTTCATCATGAAAACTAGAATCAATTTCTACAATGAATTTCGCTTTATAAAAGAAATAATCAGAAAGTATATAATGTTTCTCCCAAAGTTCTGTTCGAGTTTTTGGAACTTTCTCTTTAGTTAATATTTCTTTCCAGAGCTCTCTATCCATTATTGGAACGGGAAATTCTTTTATATACTTTGTAAAATCTTTTTCTTGCGTTAATTCATTTTTTATTTTTTCTATATCTTCTTCAAACTTTTTTGAAAAACTACTTTCATTAGCGATAAGAGCATCTCTTCTATTTTTAATAATAGAGATGTGAGTGTTATCTTCTTTTAAAAGATACGTTGGAATGATATATCCTTGTTCAATCTCTTCTGCATAATATTTGCATCCCATAGCAAATATCTTAATTAGGTCTGTATTCATAAGTTATATTAATTTTATTTCTATTTATAAGGTTTAGACCTTAAGAGCCTTATATGTGTAGTTTATTACATGAAAAACAAACTTAAAAGAAATGAAAATTGAACAAGAATTAATCGATGAATCTTATAGAGGATTCGTAAGAAGAGACCTAGTAGATCTATACCAAAGATTTATAGGTGAAAGAAGTGGAGGAAAAGTACATAATTCATCATTATCTAATGAGATAACTCCTGGTAATGATGTAAATGTTAGTGAAAGATTTTTAAATAGACAGAAAAGGAGGGGATTAAATTACTAAGATTTCCGAAAACTATTCATATAATTAAAAGATGTTATGAAGAAAGGTTTTGTGGTTTTATTGAATCTGTCTATACTATTGAATATGGAATTTTGCATTTAATGTACTTTGATGAGAATGTATTAATTGAATTCTCTAAAACATTTCGATCTCTTGAGAATGATAATATAGATGTATTGAGAGAAAAACTCAGAACTGTATTATCTGGAAAAATTATAGGAGATAATAAATTCATTTCTGTAGATAGAATAGAAAACCTAAGAACCAGAAAATAAAAAAATTGAAGGAGACTTTTTACAGTTCTCCTTCTTTTATTTTTCTTCTTAGGACATAAAATCTAGCTTTTTCGTTTTTACTAGATCTAAGTCATTAAATGGAGTACCTTCGATAAGATTTACTCCTGTTTGTTGTAAAATCCATCCAAGTCCGGTCAAGTTTCCATATTCATCTACTACAATCTTTTTATCCCATATTGTTAGTTTAGGGAAATATAATTTGTAGTCCGGGAAAATCATACTCCATTCATCTTCATTTCCTTCTAAAAATTTATCTAGTTCAGGGTGAGTATTTATTTTTTTTGTTCTCCCATTCCATATCACATCAAAACACGGCCGAAGAATATATGGACAAACTTCGACTCCCTGACACTCTCCTGGTTCTGATGTTCTAGAAATAACTTTACATTTATTTCTTACCAGAGTCATTATTTTGTCCATTGAGTAGTCGGCCGTATTAATTATCACTATCTTTCCGGTTATATATGTTGGATTCTTTGGGTTAACGTGAATTAGACTACCTACCGAAGGATCTATCTCTTCTTGTAAGTAAATAGCCTCGATAAAAGCATCTAATCCATTCCCATAATATACGGAATTCATTTTTTTATCTCCTTCCCTAGTAATATCCCAGCAAATTCAGTAAGATCTACATCCCTAACAAATACATCAACTGGCTTAATGAATATAACAGTCCTTTCTACTATTGTCCCATCTTCTCTTACTGCTGATACATTATATAGGTTTTTTGATATTTTAGGGAGAAATGATTCAGGTACATATTTCCAATCAATTGCCATAGCTTCATCATCAAACATCTCTGATACTAGGTATTTTTCTTGTTTCATATCTTATATTTTTTAAAGTTGATTAATAATTTGTTCAGTATATGCTACCGGATCGAATTTCTTAAGCTCTTTCAATCTTGTCTTGAGCTCTTTTATACGATCCGAAGTATCTTTATTTTTTCTAAGGTAACTGATAGGCTTTGACATAACAGAACTAACTATTTCCTGAGGCATTCCAAATACTTTCATAATCTCTTCGTCAGTTGCTTTTGGATTTTTGTTTAATATATAATCCGAAATTAATGGAATAGCCTCTAAAACCGCAATATCAAAAGTAGTTTTTTCTATCTTCTTCTGATTTACTTTTACAATTAGATCTATGTAATTTTTATAAGTATAATCTAACCAATCATATAAACCAATTCGAAACATTGTGGATCCAGTAGTTACGTTTGTTGTGTAGTTTGTAGCACTATAGCAACACTTTCTTGCTAGATCTTCAATTTCTTCAATAGATATTCCTCTTGCTCCTGGAACTTTAGATATTACCATTTTAGGACCATTAATATCAGTAAGATCTTCCATATATACTTTTCCTTCTTCTGCAAGTTTTTTAAACTTTTTAAAATTAGGTGTAAATAAGAAAGTATCTCCTTCAAATAATATTCCTGGATTACCAAAATCATCAGTTACTCTTGTTAATTTGTATGAATATATTACTCTACCTTTACCTGTTTTCCATAATCTATCAAGTTCTGAATTTTCTTTGTCAATTATTAAGTTTGCATTCGGTTCTAGGAGTAACGGGTTATTATTTATATAGGCTTGGTATAATGATTTCGGACTAAAATTCGGATAATCATTCTTAACACCTATGCACAGACCAGTTACCGATGTTTTCATGTAAAGACAAAGAGGTATAGGAAGTGGAAGATAAGATATTTCCATTGGTCCTACTGGCGATTCTACCATAGGAACCTCTTTCCACAATTCTCCAAGTACTCTATTGTATACATCTGAAACCATTTGTTTTGTATATCGAGGAGCGGCATACTGATTGTATACACCATTTATTTCCGTATATCCCCATGAACCGTGACCTTCAAAAACTCCAGTATGTACGAGATTAGCATTAAGTTCTTCAATACCGGAAAGACTATGAGGATGATAGTTTGCTACACTTGAAATTACTGTAGTACTAGGTATCATCTTCCCTTTTGGAAATTGAAGAGCTGAATATATTAATCTTCTATAACTAGGTTTACAACCATCTTGTATAAATGCTGTATGTCTTTGATTATTAATATAATTACCAAAATCTAAAAAAGCATCTCTTGCTATTTCTCCAATAGCTTTTTGTTGAATTAATTCTTCTTGTGTAATTTGTGGTAATTCTATTTCTTTCTTTTTTCTAGCCATATTATTCAATTATTCTAAATTCGTCTAAATTATACCAAAAATCTTCAGATACTCCTGCTTTTACTGAAATCGATTCTTCTGAATTAAGATTTGTTATTTTTATTGAGAAAGACATAATTCCTCCTCCAATTCCACTTTTAGATATAACTACTGGTGGATATTCTAGAAGAATTAGGTCTCCTTGTTTAATATCTCTTATAAATTTTTCAAAAGTTTTACTCGTACTGTAGCTCATTTCAATACATTTCATTGAAATTACCTGAACTGTATATTTTACTGTAGGTAATTCTTGTATATTGAAATTTCCCATTTTAAATGTTTCCATGATCTATTACTTGTATTTCTTTCATAGCATCCCAAAACTCATTAATTGCACTTTCAGGAACTATTATTGATTTATTACTTCTAAGATTTGTTATCTTAGTTCTTACAGATTTTATTTCTGACTGTGAATTTCTTTTAAGAATAGGAGGAATTTCTAGAAGAATTATATCTTCTGGGTTAATTCCATCTAAAAATATTTCCCTTTTCTTATTATTTATGTAGTAAGTATTTTTATCCATCTTAGAAATTACTTTAATAAAATATTTCATTGTTGGTAATACATCCCTACTATTTTCAATACCATTAATTTTATAAATCTGTAAATCCATTATCAATTATTTTGAATTTCCCGAAATAATAATATAAGATATTTAATTCCAGAGTGCTAAATTTCATACTCTTTTTATTCTCTAAATTAGTAACTGTGACATATCCTTGAAGTAATAATGAATATGAAATCATTACTAAATCTCCTTCATTCAGATATAAGTTTATGAATTCTTTTTTCTCCTTATTCATTAACCTATAAATTTCAGAATTTTTATTAGTTAATATTTTCTTAGCTCTATCACAACATATATTTTGTGGTTCACCAAGTAATATTACTATTTTAACTTCTGGAATATTTGGATATTTATAAGTCTGTGAATCCATATGGATTAGTTATAATTCCGGCATCAAATAATAGTTTTTTTCTTTCTTCAATATCTTCTGTCAGTTTCATACTATAGTCGAAACCATCCGGAGTTACTTGAATTAATTTTCTAGTTGCCGGATTATAAAAGATATCATAAATATCTTCAGAATTAAAAGCTCCTAGACCTTTTCTGCGAAAAAATGGTTTACTCGGATCTAATCCTATCGGAAATATTCCATTATCTTGTAATGGATCTCCAGGATAGAACTTTTTATCACCTTGTTCAAATATTGGTGACATTATTTGATAAACCATTCCAAAATCTATCAAAAATCTTCCGAATTTTCCAAATAAATATAGAATTAATTTTTTTATCTGTTCGCCATCAGGGTCCGCATCAACTGCGATGACAATTTTACCATAACGGCTGTATTTTTTTATCAATTCATAAGCTTCTTCAAAAGATTTTGCATCCTTTGTTACGTTATTTACATCCATACCAAGTCCAATTACTTTGAATATAGTATGAATTTCTTTATTATCTAGTGCCTGATCTACAGTCTTATCTAGCACCGAAAGTATCTTACCTCTTAACGGGAGTACTGCGTGGAACTGAGTGTTATGTCTTCCACTTTTTAGTGATCCTGCTGGACTTAGACCTTCACAGAGGAATAATTCACAATCCCATCTGTTTTTTCCAGTTGCGTCACTAAAACCCTCTATTAATTCAACCCTTGACTTAAACATATTTCTTCCCTGAGCGTCATCAATCATTTTCTGCGCTTTTTCGGATGCACTAAGAGATTTCATTGAATCAGCTAAGTAGTTTAACCTAGCTACATGTTCTTGCCAATATTCTGGATTATTTCTGAATATCTTTTGAAATTCTTTAGTAATATCTCCAAAATCAGACTGTTTTACTTTAGATATTGATTTTAGACGTTCTTTAGTTTGAGAAGAGTAAACAAGGTCGCCAGCTATAACTATAATACAGATTCTAAGTCCATTCAGAAGATATCTATGTTTTATTTTAAATTCATTTTTTAATGCCTCTTCATAACAAGTCTCTATATATGAAATATGAACTCCTTGATCCACTGAAAGACCACATGCCGATCCTGCTTCTACTTTTTGTCCAAGTTCTGGATCAACTTCAAAAGTAGTATATACAGTTACAGAACTATTTTTACTTGTATCTGCTGGAATTATTGTTTTAAATATTTCAAACTGATATGGTTTAAAAGTTCCATTAACTAATTTTCTGTTAGCCATTACTTCTACTTTTTTCTTGTATAATTTTTCTTGAATAAGTAGAAAGTATTGAATGTTTTTAATGGGAATATTTGCACTAGTTGATTCAAATATTTCTGGATCAGGTTTAAACATTGTAATAGTACTAAATCCCCTAGGTAAAGGTTCATACGGTTGCCCAGAAGCTCCAAAGATCATCTTTTCAAGATTATCTAATTTATCACATCCTTCATAAAATTTTTTTCCTTTTCTATAGGCTACAATATAAAAAATATCTTTCTTAGATCTTGGGCCATAAGAATTCCATGCTTCTTCAACAATAGGCAAGGAAGTATTATAATTCTCCTGAGTTACTTTAGACATTATAATAAATTCTTCCGATGTTGAATTAACCGCAGTTAACCCTATCCCGTTTTGACCACTTCTAGCTATATTAGTATCTAGAAATTTGCTTCCAGAATGAGCATAACTAACTGCGGTATCACAAGAAGTTTGTCCTGGTTTATCTTTCGACATTGAAATTTGAATTCCTCTTCCATTATCTCCGACAATAGAATACCCATTCCAATTCTGATCGATAAATATTTTATCACAATGACTACAGCTTACACTCTCGTCCGCTGAATTATCCCAAACTTCTTTCATTAAGATATCTGCATTAGTAACGCCGCCGATATACATCTTTTTGTTAACTATAATAAGATTTATTATAGAACAGAATATAAATTTAACCATATTATTTTTTATGGTTAGTAAGTCTTTATTCGTTATACTAATAAATTACTTAGATAAAGTCTAAGACTATTAGCTTGGTATTAGATTACTTAGATACTAATTCTCTAAGGTCTTTCACCAAATTTACTTACTAGTAATTTAAGATATTACTATCTTAAACGGCCTGTATTTTGACCAGGGCGACGTCTAATCGCTTCAATAATGTCTAAAACTCTAATTTCATTACTATTTTCTTCCATAAAATAAAATTTAGTTTATTAAATTTTTTTTAATATTAAATATATTTTCATTATAAATAGTGGGAAGATATAATTATGTTATCTTCCCATCTATAAGGTTTATATGCCTAATGGTTGGTTGTTTTTAATATCATAAATTAATTTATCTATATTATGATAAATATAATATGGGTAATCATAATTTGATAAATTGGTATTTAATGAAATATAATAGATTTCAATAGAGTTATTTTTCGCAAATCTATTTTTTATTATATCATGTTTTCTACATATTAGAAATTTTTTATATACTTCATCTTCATTAAATCCATCTTTATGATAATCTATTTGCATAAAATGTCTAGGTCCTTGTACTTCTATTAGTATTTTTCTGTTATTATATATAAAATATAAATCAAAAGGTAATGGTCTTTTATCAATGCACTCAGTAAATTGTTTCTGAATTTCTAAGTTTTGTATTTTCAGATTTAATTTTATTGATTCGCATACATACATTTCCCAAGAAGATCCATATATTGATCTGGGAAATGATAATTTATTTAAAAATCCTTTATTTCTGCATTTTTGCCATAATCCTCTAAATCGTTTATTAAAATCACCTTTCCCAATTATATTATTATCGTTTATAAATTGTTGAAATTCTTCAATAGTATCAATATCTTTCCAATGATTAAATATATTTTTTGGTTTTCTTTTAAATACTAATTTATCTAAAATATGTAATTCATTTTTACATTTTCGAAATAATCTTCTATATTTTTTATGAAATTCGTATGAAGATTTTATTCCTTCAGAGTCAATTAAATTTTGTACTTGATCTAAAGTTACCGTTGAATAATTCACTTGAGGGTTTGGAAATATTATATTATCTTTTCTCGGATCTTTCCTAAAAATATTATATATACTTCCAAATCTATTTTGTAGATCTTTTTTATTTTTTATATTATTCTTATCTATAAAATCTTGAATAGTTTCTGTAGATAAGAATATATCATCATACTTACTCATTGTAGTTTAAGTTTTTTAATTAATTCTGTTTTTTCTTTTGCTGTAAGTCCTGAAGAGAGATTAGTTACTTCTATTTTTCGGCCGGCAGATTCAAGTAACTTAGATATTAGACCGAAAGAACTCAGGCTTATTCGGTCCTTTCCTTCAGTTACTATAATATCAATGGCCGAAGATAATAGTAACTTTTCTAATTCAGGCGTATCTTCTGAATCTAGTCCAATATTCTCTTCGACTACTTGATTTACTATATATCCTTTAGCTGAACAATATAGTAATAATCTCTCTTTTTGCTTTTCTAATTCTTCTTTTTCTTCAGAGCGCGTATATATAGCTATTGTTGGATTAAGTTTCTTAGGATCTTCTTCAATGACCCAGACTCTACCCTGTCTATCTGTTTCCATTGAGATTATACCTTTTTCTTTCCAACTATACACTGTACCTCTTGAAATTTTTTGAACTTTACAATACTCACTAATTCTATATTTCATAACACAATAAAATTAAAGATTAAACAACTCTGTACATATATAAGGCATGCATTGTGGAAGGGTAGCGAAATGTGGGTTATTTTTGATGTTTTTAGCCATCTTAACCTGTAAAATGAGCCAAAATAACCCACTATTTTTAAGGGAGGATTTATTTTAATGGATTCTGCATCACCCTGAAAGCCTTATATATGAGAAAAACATACTCCTTAAGCAATAATAGAAAAGCTTAGGGAGTTTTAAATTTTTATAGTATGAAAAAGACAAATAGAGAAAAAATCAGAAGAGAATTTCAAGTATTAAGAGTTAAGTTTGAGAAAATCAACTTCAAACGGGTAAAACTTGAATTTGAAAAAGGAACAATTACTGAAGACGAATTTATTGAAAAATCAAAAGTAGTTTTTGCATTAAAAGCGAGGTTTGAAAAATTATTAGAAAAAACTAAGTGCCTAAAATATCAAAGCAAGGCGATTAAGGAACTTTATGGATCAATGAGAAAATATTGTATTAAGAGTAATATTATTGATCCTTGGTATAAAGAGATAATAAAAAATTTACAAGTTCCATTTATTTTAGGATTAGCCTTAGTAGCTAGAGATCGAGAACTAGTAAAGTTCGGTAAATCATTTATTAATGGGGTTAAGAAAGTAGTTGTTTAGAAGAGGGATTAATTTCCCTCTTTATTTTCTCAAGCCCGCAAATTCTTATATATGATATGAAAACTTATATAAACAAAATTAATAACAGTTATGATTAAAAGTATTTTAGAACAAGATCTTTATTGTTTTAGTGTATCACATTTCTTCTCTAGAAAATTTCCAGATAGTATTGGAGAGTTAGTATTTTTTGACCGAAACAACACAGAGTACACTGAGGAATTTGTAGAAGAATTTAAAAGAAATCTTTACACAATTAAAAATCTTAAACTTCTTCCAGAGGAGTTTGAATGGGTAAAGAGTAGAATTAAATACATTCCAGAATTTTATTGGGAATGGTTAAGACAGTGGAGATTCGATCCAGAGAAAGTTAACATTTCTTTAGACGAAAAACATCATCTTAAAATTAGTGTTATCGACAAAATGTATAGAATGGCACTTTATGAAATACCAATTCTTGCAACATTGTCAGAGATGATGCATAAAGAAGACAAGGTTGATATGTCTGAAGTCTTAGGAAAACTTGAAAAGAAAATAGAACTTTCAAATAGAGAAAAGTTATGGTTCTGTGAATTTGGTTTACGTCGAAGATATTCATTCAATGTTCATGAAGAGGTAATTAGAATGTTAAAAGAGAAATCAACTTATTGTACTGGAACTAGTAATGTTTATTTTGCTATGAAGTATAATATGATTCCTCAAGGGACTATGAATCATCAGCTTTGTAGTTTTATGAACAGTATGTATGGATATCGTCAAGGATCGTATGTAATGATGGAAAATTGGGAAGATGTATACGATTCTCAGCTTGGTTGCGTACTTACAGATACGATAACTTCTAAAGCATTTTTTGATCAACTTTCTAGAAAACATGCATTCTTATTTCCAAGTTTTAGACAAGATTCTGGAGATGAATATATGTTTGTGAATCTTATGATTAATCGTTTGAAAGAACTAGGAGTTGATCCTAAAGATAAAACAGTAGTATTCTCTAATGCACTTGATATGGAAAAATTCAAAGATATTTCTGAATATTGTGCAGGAAGAATCAAAAAAGCTGTCGCAGGAATAGGAACTAATCTTACTTGTGATATTCCAGGAATTAAACCTGCTAATATAGTAATGAAATTAGTAAGATGTAGGATGAATGAAAATAAACCTTGGATTCCTTGCATAAAACTTTCAGACGACTTAGGAAAACATACTGGTGATCCGGCCGAAATTCAGTTATGCAAAGATACGTTAGGAATAGAGTAAAAATAATGAGCCTGGGGATAATTTCCTTGGGCTCTTTTTATATCAATGACTTATGTTAATAATATTAGATCCGATAAAAATTAATCTTAGGGATGCAAAGGTTTATACAACACAAGAAGAATTAGAAGAAACATGGAAAACGCCTCTAGATTCTGTTCTTCCTTCACTAGGTTATACTAAAACTTATTCTGAATTAATGAAGTTGAGTTTAGGAGGCGTTACAATAGGATCTGTTTATTATCGAACTATGGAGGATCAAAATACGGCCGGAGATATTATTGAAAGAAATACATACATAAAAGTTCAGAATATAACTTATGCATATTCGAGGTATTATGCTTTCTTAACAATTATAGAAGACACAGCCGGAATAATATCTATTTGTCAAGGTTATGTGGAGGTAGAGAAATTACTATCTGATCCTTGTATTGTTGAGATTGATAGAATTCCTATATCTATACGTGAAAGAATTATAAAACTCATTAATATATGATAAAAAAGCGTGAAGTATATAATGAAATAAAATATAGTCTATGTGAGCTATTTCCGACGGAACATGGAAACTTTATGATTAATAATTCAGATTGTTCATTTACATATTCTAAATTTTCTGATTCTGGAAAAATTCTATTCTATGGAGAAATGTCAATAGGTGATAAAATAGAATTTTCAGTATTTAGAACTAGGGAGGATTATCCAGATTGTGTTGTTCTCTATTTTTCTTGGATGAATGTCCTTGAGATGAAGAGAGATATACAAAAAACAGAAGAATGGTTGGGAATGTTAAATAATGGATTTGATGAAAAAACTAATAGAGTCTCCTAAAGAATGGCTTGAGGTTTATAAGAAACTAAATGAACTATATGATTTTCATCTTGAATACTACGGTCTAGAAAATGATTGTATCAAGAGATATACAAATCCTTATTTTTTACCAATTAAGTATCCTGTTATTATATCTGGATATAGTACTATTAGTGATATAGATAATTGGACTAGTTTTACATTTACATTTATTTAACTGACTTTTTTAAAGATGAAGAAGACTGCTAAAGATTATATAGATTTCTTAGTACAACGAGGATATAGTCCTGCTGGAAATCAATTTATATGTGGTTACTTAGAGTACACTGACTTAGAAAAGAAAGATACTCTAGGGCATATTACATTATTTACAAGATATACAGAGGAATATACCAAAGAATTAGAATCTCTTCCTGAAGGGACTGAATTTGAGATTGATTTTTCGAGAGTGGAAATCACAGGAGCATGGTTTAAGACTTTGATTACTTATCCAGAAAAAACTAATTCTTTTTGTGATGAAGGAACTGGAATAGTAATAGAGGGTAAAGAGTTCGAAGATAATTTTGAAAAAGTATTATGGATATCAGAGAACCCAACTGAACATGAATTAGGAACTATTAGATCGCATTATAGAAACTTGGAATACTTTATGAAAAATTTTAAACCAATTCTTATAAAGTATGATTTTTATGAGTGTTATGATTCATTTTGGGATACTACCGAAAGACATTCCTCGGCGCCTAGATTTGATTATAGACATATAAATACTAGATCTGATTTTGATATAGATTTTATATTTACAACTAATCCTATAACTGGATCTCTTGAATGTAATGCGCCGAGTAAATTATTCGGTGATAAGTCTAAAGATTTATGTAGTTTATCTCCTAAAGAATTTGAGAAATATTTAATTGAGGATTATTTTAGTAGTGATTTGAAATTTGAATATATTCTCAGTTCTGATCCTAGATATACAAAAGATAGTTACATTGAGATTATGAAATTAATGTTTTCTTTAAGGTATATGGAAGACGGAACAGGTCAAGTATACAAAGATATAGATTTTGAGAAAATACCAGAAAAGTATAACGATTTAATTAGAGATTATAATGAAAAGGGGTGATGTAGGATTATTATCTATTGGACTTAAAAGAAGATTTAACCCAATTATAGGAATAGGAGCAAGTAATAAAAATATAGTAGAGGTAGAAAGTTTATTAAAAATTCTAGCCAAAGAAAAGAAGGTACAGGAATTTATAGATTCTTTACAACCAGGAGATATTATATACTGGAAAGATCTTGATGTGATAGAGCTTGCATGGTTTGAAGTTAAATTTCTAGAGGTATTTGACATAGAAGAACGAAGACTTCGAATACAAGAGATTCATTCTTTTAAACAATCTATTAAATTAATCAGTGCTTATGATTATCTTTCAGGAAGTTTATTAACCAAAGAAGAATATGAAAATCAGACTATATAATAGATAGAAGAAAGAAAAAGAGAAGAACAATTAAAGTTTCTTCTCTATTCTTTTTTTACTTCAAGATAAATTTTGAAGTTGGATCATCTCCAATTTTGTATTGTAATTTTCTGAGAGATCTAATAAATGCTTTTTTAGAACCGTATGTTGATCCTCTTTCTAATATCGTTGTATCTTCTGTTTCTCTTTTCCACTCTAAAATTTCAGGATTATCTTGAGATATAGATTTTTGTGTTCTTGCTATCACTACATTCTTCTTCCATGCATTTCTTAGGTTAATTCTTTTTTGTGAATTTACTGGAACTATACACTTTGGATTAAGTACTAATAAACATTCTACATCCCAACCATAAAGATTAAAACTTCTTCCGTTATAGTATAATCCATTAAATTCAGGCATTCTAGTTTCATTTTGACCATTTTCTGTAAGTAATATTCCATCATAACCTTCAGAAACCATCTTTTCAAAATCAATTAAGTAATCAGAAAGAGCAGGTTGAAGTTTTGATATTCTTTTAAATGGTACTTGATATAAATCTTCTAATGTATCAATAATATAAATTTTAGCTGTAGAAGAAAGTTTGAATTTAAAATATATTTGTAAATCTTCCTTCCAAGATTCCATTTCAGATACTATAAAATCTCTCCATCCCCATTCAGAGTCTATTGGAGAAGCCCATAATCCAGTTCTAGGTTTACACCATCCTTTTCTGTTTTTAATTTTTCTGAATTTCTTTGGGTTAAATCTCTTTTTCCCATATACAATAAATTCTTTTTCCATATTCTTTTATTTTATACATTAATAAGGTTTTTAAAACGAGAAATAAAAACCATAGGATAAATTCCTATGGGTATAACAAGTTTCTCCATAAGTTACGTTGTATAAAGTTTATTATTATTTCGGAAGGCATCTTTATACAACGTACTTATCTTTTTCTTTTTCTTGAGTGGAGTGAATAATTAATTAATCTTTAGTCCTTCCTTTCTTTAAGATTTTATAATCGACCATAATATCTTGGATCTGGTGTTGACGAAGCTTCAATGATGTATGGAGATATTCTATTCCAGTAAACGCCATTTCCCATATCAATTGGCTGTCGATATCCCCAAGGGTCACCATAATAAGGTTGAGTTAGGTAACTATTTCCATCATTTCTGAATATTCTGCTGAAATTATCTACTACCATTGTTAATGATTGAACGAAAGTAAATAATCTTCCACATGTATCCTGAACATTTTTCATCTTTTCAACAATATTACTATCATTCTTATCTCTCTTCACTTGTTGGATCTGAGTATTGTTATTTGATTGAAACTCTGATCCTGAAGAAAAACTTGGATCATCAGGAATACTCTTTTGTCTAAAACCACCATTTTGATTGCCATTATTAGTATTGATTTTATCTACACCAATAAATACAGCTACGCCTGCAACTGCTGCAACTAATACTTTGAAGCCAACGCTTAAGATTTTACCGTAATTCATAAAGCTACTAATTTTTTTATTAAAATGTTATACTACCTCTCAGTAGCTTTACTCGTGGCTTCTCGTTTACACTCACCCGAATTCATACTAAATTTTTAGCATTAATTTTACTTGTTTTTTTAATCACTAAATTGTTAATTTTTCTATTTGTTTTATAGACAGAAACTTTAGCGCTTATTTTTCGTCCATATATAAGAATTTCAAGGTTTATGCTCTTTTTGCTTTATTTTTTAAGTGAAAGCCTAATTATTGATAAGAAACTCTGTTTGAAGAGTTGATTAATAACTAAAAAATAAACTATCTAATGATTTATGGTTATATACGAGTATCTACAGAAAAACAAACAGTAGAAGTACAGAGGTACGAAATAAACAGGTATTGTAGGGAAAATGGAATTGAAGTAGATGCATGGATAGAAGAGAGCATCTCAGGGGCTATAAAACCTAGTGCTAGACTTCTTGGAAAATTAATATTAGATCGAATAAAGAAAGGGGATTTAATATTAGTTACTGAAATTTCTAGACTTGGAAGAAATGTATATATGGTGATGTCAATTATAAATCATTGTATGTTAACTGGAGCTGCTATCTTACCTATCTGGAAAGGGGAAATAATAAAAGAAGATTCCCTGTCCGTATATGAAACTTTCTTTGATATAATTAGTGCTCAAAAAGAAAGAGAATTAATAAGTCGAAGAACAAAATGTGCATTAGCTATGATGAAATCTAATGGCGTTAGATTAGGTAGGCCTGTTGGAATCCCTAGGAAGCGTAAATTAGATGGAAAAGATAGTGAGATTACGAAATTACTTGAAAGAGGATTGAGTAAAGCAGAAGTAGCTAGAAGGTTAGGAGTTAGTCAAACAACATTATCAGAGTTTATGAAAATAAAACATTTATAAATTAAAAAAGTTATGAATAATAAGTTTATTTTAAATTTGGAGAATCAATTTCATGGAATACACACGAGATTGAAAGAACTGCATTTCTCAGCACCCACTATGAGCATCCATAAATTAATTGATGATTTTGATGGTGAATTTCAAGATTTTGATGATGCTCTTATGGAAAATGCTCAAGCTCTCTGGGGATTTATTCAACCAGGAACATTAAGCCCTATTCTTCCAGAAGCATTAGAATTTGAAAATCTCTTAGTAGATATTAGAGGATTACTAACTGGAATAAAAAGAGAAGCTGGAGATGATTTAATGTGGTCAGGTATTATTAACAGAACAGATGACTTTTTCGAAACTGTTAATAAATATATTTACTTGATCAAAATATGTAAACATGACGCTGCAAAAAGCGAATAAAAAAAAAAGAACTAACCTTGGAAATAAAATCCTTGGTTAGTTTTCTTTCTCTTCTAAAATAAACCTTTTTCTCTAGATAGTTTAAGAATAGAATAATTGTAATTGCTCATATAATAAGCAGCATTATCATCTATGTTTATTAATCCCTTTTCATAATTCTCTATTATTGCTAAAGAATTATATAGGATGATTCTAATAAATTCTTCTTCAGGAATACTTGGTTTTTCAATAGTAATAATATCCGAATTAAGTTTTTTAAAATACCTAAAACTTTCTTTTGTTATTAAATCCAGTCTATATATGTATCTTGTCATATTTTTTGCTGTCCAGATTTTTCGAAATGGTTTTTCAAAATTACTTAAGGTAATTGAAATATAGTATTTACTTTTACCTAAGCGATTATTATCCTTTAAAAAACTTACAATCTTTGAGATTTCTAGAAGACGATTTCTATTTCCTATAAATGAAAATACACTAAAACTATTTGATATTGTTTTATATTCCTCAGAAGTTAGATAATTTTGAGCATTATGTATATCTACTAGTTTAAGAGGAGTTTCTATTATATAAGCTCTAAAGTTTGGTGTGAAAGTTATCATGATAATTTTTATAATTATAATATAGTTCATTGAGGTTATCTATATCTTTTTTAACACTAAGAAGTCCAGTAGTAGTTTTTATTATTTTAATTAAAACTTTTCGAATATCTTCTGAGTTGATTCCAGATATAGTTTCTTCTTTTATTTTTACAGTATCATATCTTCCATAATAAATAAAACAAATCTCCTTATATTTTATATGGTGTAATAAATAATTAAATGAGATTCTCTTTAATCGATTTCGAAATAAGAGACTAATTCTATTATCTATTATTACAAAAGTGTATTTATTATTAGTCTTAACAGTGCAATAATAATATTCAATTTTTATACTTTTCTTATTCATAACAATTATAAGAGTTTAAATCCTTAATAATGTAATAAAATAAAAAAGAAAATGTTAAAAGATTTATTAAATCGATTAGAAGAAGCAGAATTTTTTAATAAAAAGAATTATTATGAAAACTTAAGAAAGGAAGTTGGTTCTAAATGTGTATATTATGATATTCCTATATTTAGTACGAGACTAACTACTATTCATTGTTCTCTTGAGGCTTTTAGAGGTTTATATGGGATTATACCAAAGCCAGAGGGATATGAATTAGCTGTTAATAATCGTGGAAGTTATTTAATCACTATCTTGTCAAGTTTAACTACAAAAGAAAAGGTAAAGTGGATATTTAGAAAAACTAGTAGATTTGTTAATAGAATCACTTCCTCACGAGGAATAGTTGATGATGAAACAGAAGCTTATATCTTTGGATATTTAGTTTCTCAACAACTTTTAGATTTTATACACATAGAAGATCTTCTTTTAGGGATAGAGAAGAAAAAAGAAATTTCTGGAAAACTATCTAAGGGTGATTTAAGTTATGTAATGTCAACTTTTAGAACTTATTATGATAAAATAAATAAAAATATTATTAAGATAGCTCCTCCTCCAGTAGATGGTATGGTTTATTCAACTGCTGGAGAAAGAAAATTTATAATGATGATTCCAAAAAGAAAAAGAATGACAAAATCTGAACTTTTAAATACTTGGTCTCATGAATTATATCATATAGCTAGAAATTCTTTTGGAGTAATGAATCGAGAATATTTTTACCTTGAAGATATTTTAGTTGAATATATGGAGAAATCTTTACCAATCTTAAAAGAACTTATATGGAAACGGAGGAATATGTAAAAGTAACTGGATATGTATTCTTGTATGATCTAGAAGAAGATTTACAAGTTGTTACTGTAATAAGACTAGAAGATGAATTGTCTCGTTTAGTGCTTACTCCATGGGATAATGCAGATCCTGAAGAAGTATTTTTTGGGTGGACTGATAATCTCAATACATGTTATATTAGTATTTCAAGTTTTGGTGAAGTTCTACTCTTAGATGCTTTCTTAGATAATGTTAAAGATCGTCTAATGGCAGTTCCAGGAAAATTAGTAGTAATGAAAGATAAAACTTATAAAATAGAGATATGATGAAGGTTATAATTTATTTAGTATTATTAGTTGCATTTATCCTATATTTAGGACAAACAGAAATATCATTTTCACCGTTTAGAATTAAAATAACTGAGTGGTATAAGCCTTTAGGAATAATTATTATGATTATCGGGTTTCTTATTTATACAGGAGGAAGTGAAAGAAAATCATTTAAAGATGGTTGGACTAAGGCAAAAAATGAAATAATCAATGGGAATAGATAGTTGGACACAGACTAGAGTCAAAAATAAAAATACTGGAGATATAGGAGTTATTTACAGTAGTGGTTTTGATTCAAAGGGACATTATTATAAAGTATGTTGGGGATCATCTATACTTCCAGAAAGAATGAGTATAGATGATTTTGATAAAAAATGTGAAATTATAGAACATGATTATACATCAATTATCCCTCAAATAATGGAATATCTTAAGGAAGAAAGATTAGCCAGAATTCCTCAAGCAGTAGCAAGAAGGTTAGATCCAGATTATTATAAAGTAGGTGATATTGTTTATTTTCAGTCTCCTGGATATTTATGGGGTAGTGGTGAGTATGCAGAATTTGGACCAAAATACCCTTTAATAATTACAGAAATAAGACAAGATTGGGGTAATGAATTTAGATTTAATATTATCTTAGATAGATATCGTCCGGAATCACCTTTAAATCCCAAAGGAGAGTTTTCGATTTTTTTCGATCTAACTAATTTTTATAGTACAGATGCATATAATAATTTAGCACGTTATGACAAAGAATACTAAAAGGAGACTATACTATCAAAAATATCTTCCAGGAGATATAATTACTTGGTTCAATAATGATATCTATATCAATGAAATCAATCTTATTAGATTAGTAACTGGTGTAGTAGGTTTTTTTGGAAATTTTAGATATGAAACTGTAGATTTAGAATTAGGACGTTCTTCAGAACATAGATATTATGGAGAAAGAACAAATATATTGGTATCTAATACTGATATAGTAAATAGTAGGTTGATTTTTCGATCTTTCCCAGGGATTTCTGATATAGTATGTAAAGAAGTATGTAAATTTTCTGGAGAATGTGATTTATGTAATTTCAAACCTTCTATCAGACCTAATAAATTCTTTTTCCCTGGAGATAAAATAAATAGCACTCTACTTATTTCCTATCCAGTAAATAATCGTAAAGGAATAGTTAAACGTGTGAGAATAAATGAAAGTGTTCTTATAGACTTTGTAGAGGAATTAAATGAAAAAAGTATTGTTACTTTGGATTTCATAAAAAATAGAATAAAAGAACTTGTAACTCTTGAAAATCTTGAATATGGAGTTTTTATGGAATATTCATCAAAGGAAGTAAGTCATTTTTCGAAAAACCTTAGATTATTTCAAAGAAGAGGATATACAATAGATTCAGGTAAATTAAATTACTGTAGTCAATGTATTCTCTCAAAGGATAATTGTAATGAGTGTGGGATTGTGAAATATAATTTATTAGATAATTCAAAATCATTAATGATATGAAAACAAAAGAACAATTAATTAAAGTTTTTGAAGAAGTAATAGAAGATATTATTTCTAGAGAGTATGAATATAAGGATAATTATATAGAATTTCCAGAAACAGATAGACTAATATATGAATCAAAAATGTATAAGTCTATTCAAAAAGGAAATAATAAACCTAAATTTCAAACTCCTCTTAAAATATATGTACAGAATATAGATACCTTTGAAAAAGCAAAGGAATTGGGTTCAGAGTGTGCAGTCCTTAATATGGCTTCATCTAAAAGACCAGGTGGAGGAGTTGAAACAGGTTCTAGAGCTCAGGAAGAAGAATTATGTAGAAGAAGTAATTTGCTATTATCTCTATATTTATATTCTCCTGAAAAATGGGATGAATACTTCGGAGATTATTATTCAGGAAAAGTTCTTAATGACTTCTCCTACCCTATCCCAATTTATGGAGGAATATATAGTCCAGGAGTATGCGTTTATAGAAAACCAGGAACTTATGAAACTGTAGATAATTATTTTAAATGTAATGTAATTTCAGTGGCAGGAGTAGTAAGACCTGATATTGATAAGAGTACTGGAGAAATGATGAGAAAATATATTCCTGTTGTAAAAGGAAAAATAAGAACAATCCTTAGAATAGCTTTAGATAATAATCATACTAAACTTGTTCTAGGGGCACTTGGATGTGGAGCATTTAAAAATCCACCTTCTCATGTAGCAAGATTATTTAAGGAAGTTTTGGAAGAACCAGAATTTATTGGAGCATTTGAAGAAATATGTTTTGCTATTCTTGATGATGGAAATTCAGGAAGAGATCATAACCCAAATGGAAATTTAAAACCTTTCGCAGATGTGTTTGGAGAAAAGATCTAATTTATTAAAAGAAATTTGTAGAAGATTAAGATATAAACCTATCATAAAAACAAGTGATGGAAATTATACTAGAGTTACAGGAGTTTATTTTGATGATTCTGGAAGTCCTTGGTTTAAATTGATAGGTTCTAATAATTGGTATGCTTTCTCAGTAATAGATAAGATTGTTCTTTATTCTAAAAATCTCATTAACAAAGAAATTCGTATATCTGGAGAAACAATAAATCCACTTGTAAAATTTGCAGAAGAACATGTGAAAAAGAATTTTACAGATGAGGGAATAAAAGCATCATTGGATTCTAAAAATGAGAATTATGTAAAAGTAGTAAATGGTAAAGGAGAATCTATTGCATCATACGATAAAGATAAACCTTATTTTTATAGTTATGGTATAGATTTACTTTTGAAGTATATGATAAATTTAAAAGATTGTTCTGGATCTGATTTTGAGATAATTGAAGAAGATTCAGAAGATAATCCATTTTTATATTTTGGATAAATTATGGAAATAGGAAAGATTTATGTAGATTGTAAAGATGGACCTGATGGTTGGTTCGGTTTATTTAGTGGATATGAAAGAGGAGCATTTAATTTTCCAAATAATCTTTGGAAATGGTATGTAATAGATTCAAGGATTGTTATTAATCATCCAAGAGTTGATAATTATTATGGTCGGAGAGTAGCAACTGTTAAAGAACTTGAGAAGATTGAGTCTATTCTTGAACATCTAGAGTATACTTTGATACCAGGAACTTTGGAGATTTCAGAAATGCCTATTAAAAATATTTCAAAAATTATAGAAAAATTAGAAAGAGGTGAGTGGAGTCTTCTTAAAGAAACTGAAAAAATAAAAATAATAGAAATACTTAAGCTACTATGTTAACAACTGAAGAATTATTTAGAGAATATATTAAACTATTCACATTAATAGTAGAAACCGCCGGACAAACGGAAGGTAATAAGAGTTACAAGGAAGTTACTAGAGTTCTTAAAGAAAATGAACATATAGTGAAAAAGATAATTGAAGAAGAAATGTCTTTTACTCCATTTGTAGCTTCTCTTATATTCTTTATAATCAAAGATATTCATGGGACAGAAAAACTTAGTGGAGAGAATTCTATAGAAACTATAAAACCACTAGTAGATGATTTCTATGTGAGATATATAAAGAAACCTACTAGAAAATTTACAGCAAAGTATGGATTACCAGCTGTGGAAGATTTAAATACTTATATCAAATTATATCTTGTTTAATTAAGAAGTGGATATTTTTAATTTTGATATAGTTAATCAAGAAATGATTGGTGGATTAGTAGTTGTATCATACTCTTTTCATTACAATATACTAGATTTCTCATATACTTCTCCAAAAACCAGGAATATAAATTTATGGCCATTTTATAAGAAGAGTTACAGTATTCCTGGAAAAATAAGTGATAGTAGTACTGGTAAAATAGTAATAAATGATATTCTTAACCCTATAGAAGATGGAAGTATCTTAGAGATTAATGATACACCTCCTGGAAATGGATATAATAGTAGTTATAAAGTAGTATTTTATGATAAAAAATGTTTTCTACTACCCTTCATAGAACTAGTTTTTGGAGCTAAGAAGGAATTAGATGAGAAAGCATATACTCTTATACCTACTGTAAAAAGATATGAATTTAACTTTTCTACTATAAAAGATTGGTCATCAATTAAAGATGATAGTGTTTTATGTAAAAAGAATATTATACAAATTCTAAAGAAGGTGAAAAAGACAATCGGTAATAACCTTATAATTGATAAACAAACATTGACACTTGTTAATAATTTTTATTTATGAAAAATTTTAAAGTAACATCAAAGGAAAATGGAAAAGAGTATTGGATCTCTAGAGCAAATGCAGTAGTAGGAATTGTATATACTAGAGATAATAATGGTCGAGTAATGTTTTTAGTATCTAAACGAGGTTCAGGGTGTCCAGATCATGTTGGAAAATGGTCAGTTACTTGTGGTTATCTTGATTGGGGTGAAACAAGAAAAGAAGCAGTAAAACGAGAACTTTATGAAGAACTTGGACTTAATCTTGAAATTTATCCCAATGAAGCAATTGATCATTTTTGTACTATAGATGATCCGTCTCAAGATGTTAGAGAAAACATAGTTTCTAGATATCTTATTCACGTAGATTACATAGCTACTCAGAAAAAATTAGCTGATAAGGAAATTAACTGTGATACTGTATCAAGAGGTGGAGAACCTAATGAAGTAGATGATATTAAATTTGTCCCAGCAGAAGATATTGATAGTTATGATTGGGCGTTTAATCATGATCAGGTACTTAAAGAGATTTTGGAATACTTAGAAACAGGTCGAAAACCTAAATATTGTGAAGAGTAAAGAAACTAGGAATAAGCTCTTCTTATGTTTAATAAAGATTAATAATCAGAAAAATCCTAGTTAATAATCAAACCCGAGGAGATAATTCTTCGGGTTTATTTTCCTTATATGTGATAAATATAAATAAATATAGAATTATGAACAGATTTATTAATTGTGATTGTATTAAAAATAAGAAAGGTGAATTAATACCTTTATGGAAAATAGATTGGAAATTAGATAGTGAGTATCTTGATAAGGATGATCTAGAAAATAGTTTTATTGTTCCGGAAGATAGGAATATTGGTGATTTTATAGCAGAAACTGATATTGTAAAAGCTTTATGGGATTTGATAGATAAAAAAGTAGTTCCATGTAAAAGAGTTATTAAAATTTATTCAGACTCGACAGGAAGGGTTAGATTGAAAGAGGGTGATGAAATTTATGTTAAACATAAATTTAGCTCTAATGAAATTTACCCAACTAAAATAAAAACAATAACTCAAGGAATACAAGAAAATGTTTATTATACTACAGAAAATCATCTAAAAAAGAACTGGTTAGGATCAGATACTGAAATTATAGAAGATACTATAGTAAATGATATTCCTGGAAATAATGTTGTTCAGATAATAACATACAGGAAACATTATGTTCTAGAAGACGGAACTGAAACTGATTACGATTATGATTTTTTTAAATTAAAAGAAAAATGAGAGAATTTATTTATGCTAGTTACCTTCGAATTACACCAGAAGAGTTTTTTGATTTAGCAGCTGAAGAGATGAGTAAAGCTTATGAATCTTATAAATCTAGTTCAGAAACTTATAAAGATCCTTTCCTTCAATTTTGGGTCTCTATAAATCCTAATCTAATTCCGGATAGTTATATTGATACTTTAAAGAGGGTGTTAATTGATGAATATGGATGGAGGATTGTTGATATAGAAAAACAACTTGAAGAGGGGAAAATCTATATAAAAACTGAAGTATAATGGTAGATGATGAAGTCCTGGAAAAATTAGTAAAACTTGGATATAAACAACCAATAAAGAAAAAGAGAATTGAGGTAGAAATAGTAGAATGGATAAGATTACATAAGAATATTATCATTCTCGTATATCCATTTACTAATAAGGAAGGAGAGAAAAGATTTATATTTGCTATCCCAATGGAGAATAGTTCATTGAGTAGTAATAATCTAAACTATCCTTCTTATGAACAAGCTAGATTAGAAGGAATAAAGAGCGTATGTAATGAATTATTAAGAAAGTAATTATGAAAAAGTTATTAATAATCGTCAGTCTTGTTATAGGATTAGTGAGTTGTGATAGTAAAGGAAAAGATTTACCACAATATAAAGTAGAATATAGTAAGGAATTAGTTATAAAATCTATTGATAGAGGATTAAATTCTTACGGCGTTAGTACTGTTTATTACATCGCTGGGGACGAAATTGGTTCTAATGGAGATATTAGATTAAGTGAAAGAATTCCTAGTAGTAATAATCCAACATATAAAATAGGAGATAAAGTATTATTTTCAATTAAAAAGATAGAGAAAAATAAATGAATTTTTTACTAGTTTTAATAGCATTATTATTAGTAATTGCAGTAATTTTTAAAATAATAGTTATTATAGGAGCTCTCACCAGAAATAAAGAATCTGTTTCTGGATGGGTTTCTAGATTATATACACCAAATTATAAACCGTATAAGAAAATGGAAAAAGATAAAAAAGATCAACTTCTTGAAGAGTTGTTTATGCAAAAACTAGAAATAGATCTCGGAAAAGCAGATGGAACAAAAGATGAGGTTTATCTTGCTGATGTAGTTGAAGATGCTTTGGTTGATATCGAACTAGCCATAGAGGAAGAAGTTTCAGAGCAGAGATTTTTCATATGGCCAAAGGAAAGGGAGCGTCTAATTAAAACATGGGCTAAATTTATTCCTAATCCAGCTAATGGAGGAGATGATGATTTTATTGTATTTGATTCTTTCCGAGGTGAGTATACATTTGGGGAGAATGGATTTACTCCTTTATGTAGCTCAAAGGAATTAAACGGTTACTATAAAGACAATAACTTAGAATATATAATTAAACAACCTAGATATTAAATGAAGAGGAAAGATTATTTATATAGTATTATCTTAGATCAAAATACACCAGAACTTAGGAAAGAGTTTGAAGATCTAGGATATTCTGAAATGGTTGGAACTGGTTTAGCCTTTAATCCAGATAAAGGAAATTGTATTATTACTTGTGCAGAGACTGGAGAATATACAGCTATAACTCGAGAAGCTATTAAATTTTCTTCATCTGGAAAAGTATCTCTTGTAAAAAGAATTCAATGTGGAGTAACTAAAGAACTAGCTCTTGGGATAGCTGCTCTTAGAGGAGATACAGATTTCGAACAATGGTTTACTAATGGAGAAGATTGGATAAAAGATAATCAAAAGAAAGGTTATCATAAAGCAACCATAAATGAACTTCAAGATAAATTTCCTAGAGAAGGTATTCAATTTCTTAATTCAGCTTATATCGGAAAAGTTAGTAAGGATATAATTGAACTTCTAGAAGATGTTGGTTATTATGATAGTAAAATAATTGATGGAGCACGTGATATTAAAGATTGGAAGGATTTTTCAGATTGTGGAATATGTACCTCTAATCATGGAAGCTACACAATTATTCATAAATCATGTTGGGAAACTGCAAATCCTCATATAACTTGGAATCGTGCAGGAAGAATTAATTGTGGGGTCGATGAAGTTAGATTTTATCAAGTTATTACACCTAGATTATAATGGTTAAAGAGTTAAGCATAATTCGAAATGGTTCTGGTGGAATAGTTGGATGTAAGTCAGCGACAGATCAAGTATATTATTTTAACCTAACTATAGAAATCTTAAAATATTTCTCAGCATTTCAGGTAGATAATAAAATTATAATTACTTATGAAGATGTAGAACACATAGATAGAGTAGAATTATCAAGATTTAATTATGGTCCTGATCTTTATCTAGATATTTATTATGATTTATTTATTCACACTAGATTAATGATTTTGGATGATGAAATTCCAAGCTCTCTTAAATATAATTGGAATATGAGAATTGAAAGAAATTTATGTGAAACGATATTTATTTTTAATTAAAGAAAGATGTTAGAATTAAAAGCTGTAGAATTTTTAAAAGAACTGCTAGGATCGTATAGTCCTAGTGGTTTTGAACAAGGAGCAACTAAAGTATTTAAGGATTATTGTTCTAAGTTTGCAGTAGAAGAATTTACTGATAAAATGAGAAATGTAGCATTTAAGGTAGGTTCGGGGAGTAAGAAAGTAATGATTTCTGCGCATATTGATGAACTTGGAATGATGGTACAGAACGTTACAGACCAAGGGATGTTAAATATTATCAATCTTGGGGGAATAGATAAAAAAGTTCTCCCTGGAAGTATAGTAATGATTTCTAAAATTGGTCACCCTGGAGAATATGTAACTGGTATTATTGGAAAAAAGCCAATTCATGTAGAGTATGATGATAATAGTAAAAATGAATTAATTCCTATTGAAGATCTTCTTGTTGATATCGGTGCTGAATCCAAAGAAGAAGCTATGGGATTAGTAGAAATAGGTAGTAGAGTTGTTTTTGAAGCAAATTTCATCGAACATCTTGGAAAAAATCGATTTGCATCTAAAGGACTAGATGATAAGATTGGAGTATTTATTGTTGCTGAAGTCTTAAAGAACGTGGCGAATCATGAAGCCTTTAAGGAACTTTTTGACAAATATACTTTTTATGGCGTGGCGAATACTCAGGAGGAAGTAGGTCTAAGAGGTGCAATGGTAACAAGTAAAAGAATAAATCCTGATATTTCGATTGATATAGATGTTACTTTCGCCACGGATGAAGGTAGAGGAATAAAACCCGAATCCTATGGAGATATAAAACTTGGAAAAGGACCTGTTATCATGAATGGACCTGATAAATCTTGGAATCTTCGTTGTAAAATGATTGGAGTTGCTGAGATTAATGAAATTCCGTATCAACTTGCAGCTTCGTATGCAGGAGGAACAAATACTTCAGCAATTCAAGAAGGTGCTTTTGATTGTGAAACTATGTTGGTATCTATTCCTCAACGAAATATGCATACTCAAGTTGAAGTATGTGATTATCGAGATGTAGAAGGTGCTATAGATCTAATCTCCAAAACATTATTAGAGATTACAAAATAAAGAAAAATAATTAGAGGACTATAAAAAGTCCTCTTTTTTTTTATATTTCTATTTTCCCTAGATTAATAGGTTTTTCATAATTTCCATTTACTTTAGAATTCCATATATTATAAAATAATTCTCTATAATTTTCTCTAACTTGATATACATCTCCATAAATAATTCCTAGTACATTATAGTTATTTTCACCAAACATTCCAATCACTTTAACAAGTTTAGAACGCATTTTATTTTCCAAGAAAGTGGATTCTTCATAATTCACAGGATAAAAATTAAGAATCCTTCTCTTATAAAACCATAATTGTTTTTCTTTTATTGAATTAAGAAAGTAAATAACATGTCTTCCTAATAATCTTTCTGAAAAATTATTATCTACTAATATATTATCTCCAAACACTTTTTGATCTTTTATATAAAGTCCTAATACTGGATGTTGATCTACTGATGAAGAATCTATAATATATTTCTTCAATTCAATTCCATAAGTATTTCTCTTCTCCATCCATTCTTTCATAATAAAACTTCTAACTCTAGGGTTTAAGTTTTTTGATAACTTAGCTTCATAACATCTAATCATAATTCTTTTATCTATTTTCACATATAAGGAACTTTGATTTCCTTATAAATGTAATAAAATAATCAGATGAAAAAGAAGAAAAAGAAATTAATCTCCCTAGCCGAAAAAGTTAGGAGAGATAATGAAATTAAAGAAACAGGAAAGTTAGTATCCTTAAGACCTAGTATCACTCATAAAAGTAAAAAAGATTATTCACGTAAGTGGAAACTCGAAGATTATGAATAGTAGGAAAGAATTAATAGAGTTAAATAAACTTTATAGGAAACGTTTAGTAGATTCAGTAATAACTAAATTACTTAAAGTCCTTGAATTTACTGGATTAGATACACTTGAAGATCTTGTGTTTGATTATAAGAGTTTAGAATCTAAATCTATATCAGGAAATATTCAAAAATTATATTATGTAAACAAAACATTTAATTATATTAAAGTTGATATGGATTACGGAGAGTATTCTAAACATAATTTGGATATAGAGGATTTAGATACTACAGATTTAGAGATTATTGTATTTAATAATATTATCGGATATTATAAAGAGAATAAATTAATAAAAATAGCAAAAGATTATGAAGATTAAAAAACCCTTTACAACTGCTGGATCTGGAAAAATCTATTTTATATCAGATCTTCATTATGGTCATGAAAATGTAATAAAATATGATTCTCGACCTTTTAAAGATGTAACTGAAATGAATAATTATATCTTAGAGGAACTTAAAAAAACTAAAGAAGAAGATATTATATTCGATTTAGGTGATATGTTTTGGAAAATGCCTGTTGACGATATAAAAGATGTCTTAAATCAGATTCCTTGTAAAAATATTTATAAAATTGTTGGGAATCATGATAACTATGGACTTTATTTTGATCAGGCACCACTTAAAGGGTATTTCAAAATAATCTCTGATATTCTTGATGTTCATATAGAGCATTCAGGAAAAGATTATATGGTAACTATGTGTCATTATCCTTTTGTATCTTGGAATCATAAACCTCATGGATCTATTCACTTATTTGGTCACGTTCATGGTCACCTTACTGAATATATTAATAGTATTTATGATCTTAAAGTTGATGTAGGTTTTAATTCTGAGTTAGCAAAATCTCTTGGAACCTTCTTAATACCATTCGAGGAAATTATCAAGCATTTCGATACTAAAACAGGAGGAATGAATTATAAAGAGTGGACTCTAACTAAATGTAAAGAATTATGAGAACAGTTTGGATTTATTCATTACAAATATCAGATACTGGAAGAGTTTATAGAGATATTCCACCATCTGAAGCTGAAGTTGTTGATGAATTTGGCGGTGCTCCTAGAATAGTAAAGATATTAGATACTGGAAAAGTATTAAAAAATTATCAACTTCATTATCATTTCTTTAATACTCCAAGTGAGTGTATTGAACATAGAAATAAGTATATCGAGGGTAAATTGAAATTCTTTGAAGATCAATGGAAAGCCACCGAAAGAAATCTTAAAAAACGGATAATAAAATGATAACACAATTAACAGCAGAAGAAATAATGAATCTCCCTAAAAATAAAACATTTTGGTATGGTTATATTGGTTTTAGGGAGAAAACTTTTAGATGTTCCAGCATTTTAAAGCCAGTAAAAATCATTTTGAGAATAGAGACAAGTAATAATGATTGTTATAAAACAATATTATACCTTCGAAGAGTTTCTGATGACGCTCTAATTGAATGTCTTCGAGATTATAGAGAAATCACAAATTCTGAATGTAAATTTTATGTGAGAATATTCGATACTGAAGAAGAATGTAAAGAATATTATAATGCTCAGATTCATAATACTGTAGATCGACTTCAACATTTTTATGAAGAAAAGCTTAAATATAAAATCCAAATTAATATGATAACAAAAGAATTATTGTTAGAATATAAAGAAAATTCCAAGTCACTTTGGTATTTTATGTTAGAATTTTCTAGTAAATCTTATAAATGTACAAGGTTAGTAAAACCCATCGAAGTCTTAGTAACTAATTGGGATGAAAAAAGTGATTATTCTCTTATTTTAAAAAGTAAAATAAAAAATCTAGTTTTCAAAAATTATCACATAAGATTTTTTCTACCATATCTTTTTGAAACGAGAGAAGAGTGTGTAGAAGCTTATAATGCAGTTGTTCAGGATCAAAAAGATAAACTTCAACATGATTATGAAGAAAGATTGAGATATTTAAATTCTAAAATAGAAAAATTATGAAACAGCCAGAAACATATGAAGAACTTGATAAACTTATAGGACAAATATTCTGGACTTTTGGATTTTATATTGGTCCATACAGTTATAAATTTGAAAACATAAACTCCCCACAAGAAGTAGTTTTAGGGAAAGAGGAAAGATCTGGATATAGAGGAAACACTACCTGGTATCCTTTAAGAAACAAAACTACTAATATGATAGTTGGTTACTTTCAATTAATTCCTAATAGATATAATCTAGATAATTATAAATTATATGAATCAGAAGAGGAAGCCATTGAAAGTTGGAATTCTATTATTCAAAATCAACTAGATCGATTAGAATTTGATTATGAGAAGAAAAAGAAATATTTAAATAAAAAGATTATTAAAAAATGAATAAGATAATAATTGATGGATATTATAAAGAAAAGGAACACTTAGGAAAAATTTCAGGTATTATTTTTAAAAACTGGGAAGATAGTGAACCTATAGATAAAATTTCAATTATTATTAACAATTTCGATTCTTATATTCCTGGAGAATTTTATAAAAGAGAACTTCCTGGGATTGTAAAATTATTAGAAAATATAGATCTTGATAAATTCGATACAATCATATTAGATTCTCATGTTTGGTTGTGGAATGATGAAGAATCTTTTGAAAAACCTAAACCAGGACTAGGAGCACATCTATATGAAAAACTTGGAAGAAAGAATCTTAATATTATTGGAATTGCAAAAAGTTATTACTGTGATAATAATATACATACTTTTTCATGTTTTCGAGGAAATAGTAAAAAACCTTTATATGTAGATTCAATTAATCAAGATAAAGATTATTCTGAAGTTATTAAAAGTATGTATGGAAATTTTAGAATACCATACCTTATAAAATTAGCAGATACAGAATCAAAAATAAATTTCAAATGAAAATGATTTATGCAATAGAACAATTTCCCAAGAAAAAAGATACTTGGGTATTTTTGGGAGGACCTATTCAAGGAGCTCCAGAGTGGCAAGAAACAGTTCCAAATATTCAGGGAGTAACTTGGATAAACCCTAGAAGAAAAGAAAAAATTTCAGGAGGTTTATCTGATGCTGAATATAAAGAACAAGTAGACTGGGAAACAATTGGACTTAGAGTATCAGATTTTATATTATTTTGGATTCCTGAAGCTATTGAAGACATACCTGGAAGAGATTATGCACAAACTACTAAAATTGAACTTACTGAAAATTTAGTTAGAAAGAAAAATATAATCTTAGGAATTGCGCCGAAAATACACGGAAGAAGGTATTTAATCGAAAAAGCTAAAACATATGGAATAAAAAATGTATATAGTTCTCTAGATGAATGTATATCTGAATTAAAGAGAGAAATATCTAATAGAGAGTCCGGTTCAAAAGAGTTTTTTACTTCCGATACACATTTTGGCGCAGAAAGAACTTTGGAATTATCTAAACGTCCTTTCTTGAATGTTGAAGATATGGATTGGACTATGGTAGAAAGATGGAATACTAAAATTCCTCCTAAAGCTATTGTATGGCATCTTGGAGATTTTGGTGATAGAAGTTACTTAAAATATTTAAATGGAGATATTCGATTAGTTTGTGGAAATTACGAGATTAAAGAAAAATCTGAAAGAAACTTAGATATACCTGATTTTATAGGAGAACTTATAGATTCTGGATTCTCAAAAGTATTCCTAACTGAAGCAGAAACAAAACTTCTAGGAAAAGAGGTAGCACTTGTACATGAACCTATGAATTCTACAAAAAAGTATAATCTTTTTGGACATATTCATGGAAGACAAATGATCAAGAGATTTGGATTGGATGTGGGTGTTGATGCTCATGATTTTACTCCTATGTCTGCAGAAGATGTTGAATTTTTCTTAAATGCACTAGAAAAAGGCTATTACGACGCTGAAGTTTTTTGCTAGTCTGATATTCCTTAAAAGCCTTATAAGTGAGAAAAAAAAACAAACTTAAAAGAAAAGGAATATGATAGAAAAACTTAACACACTAATGACGATATTAAGTGCATTAGGATTATTAAGAGACGGAGTAAAGAACTACATAGATGTCTCGGGTGAAAATAGTTTATCCAACGGAATGGTAGATAAACTAAAAGATAGCTATGACAATTATACAGCTATCTTAAATAAATACGCGATTGAAGGAAAAGATTTTGATGTTCCTTCAATTAATAGAGATTATGTGATAAGAAAACTGCGATTAATAAAAACAATAGTAAACAGATTAGTCGAATATTATATCAATGAGCCAGAAACATTGAGAGATTATAAACAATCCCTCTACTTGATTGGCGCTGACATAGACAGTATATATCGAAAGTCTGTTGTTGATTATAAAACGTTTTTACTTGCAGTTAAGTAAGAAAAGGGTGGGTAATTCCACCCTTTATTTTCCACCGTCTAAAAAAGACTAAAAACCTTATATATGAAAGGAAAATAGAGTTCCTAGGAGGTTAAAAATAATACCGTCTAAGAAACCCTATTAGCCTTATATATGTAATAAAAGATAGAAATATCTAATATTACCTAAAGACATAGTATATCTAATTTAAAGGATATATTATGTCTTTTATACTTTAGCGTTATACATAGATATAACTAGAACTTATAATACATACGAAAGGTGTGATGACGGAGTATTATAAGGAGAGACTAGGAGTTGCTAACCTAGAAGTCGTCAGAACGACTTTATAAAATTCATCACCTTGATCTAACTTATAATTATGAAATATAATATAAGGACAGGTGGAAGTTGTTATACCACTTGAGTAGATATTTAAATAGTATTAAAATATCTTTTACAAGGATAAGTTCTGAGCGTAATTAAATAAGTATATTAAGTTACTATATTGAATTATACTATTTATCAAAATAGAGAAAATACTTAATATAACTTAATAATTGATAAAGGTTGGACACATAAAACTTGGCAAGCACTAACAAATTATAATGTGCATTTAGCCGAGTTTAACAAAATAAATTAAAATTAAATAAATTCCTTGTAGTAGATGATATTATAAGGCCACGATATATTGAGATAAACCTGATAAAGGATTATCAAGAGAAATATATCAAAGACATGTAGCCAAATATATGTGGTGAACTATGAAAATAATAAAGGACCTGTATAGTCTAGAGTTATTAGTAATAGGATGTGAACTTAGAGGGATTTAATATACAGTTAAATTATTATATATAACCTATGATAAATACCGATGAGGATATTATAAAGATTATATATAATTCTAAGTTAGAAATCTTTAAGAGAGAAGCTTAAAGTAAAAACAACCATTTCTAAGTAAGTTACTTAGAAAATAGAGACAAAAGAATATTAACAACAAAAATTATAAAATTATGAAAGCAATTGTAAAAAACGTTGGAATTTTCGTAGGAGGAATAGCAGCAAAAGTAGTATTTGATTATGGTTATAAGAAAACAAAAAGATATTTAAATAACCGGAAAAACAAAAAAGCTGAATAAGCTAAAACAACCAGCCCGAGTTATGGATTAACTTGGGTTTAGAGACAATAATTAACAAAATTAATAACTTAAATAACAGGAGGAAAAATTATGAAACTAATTAACTCAGCAGTAACGAAATTTGGTGCAACAAAAGTTGTAGTTGCAGCAGTTGGAATAGGAATGGCATTAGGAGCAGCAACTACCTTAGGAGGTCAAAAAGTTTATAAAAAACTCAAACCGAAAGGTCTTAGAGATGAGGATCTTGAAAAATTGGTAGAAGAAGCCGCCAACCTAAAACCAGATGCAGAGAAAGAAAAACCTGCTGAAGAAGTAAAAGCTGAATAAGCTAAAACAACCAGCCCGAGTTATGGATTAACTTGGGTTTAGAGACAATAATTAACAAAATTAATATATTATGAAAAAGATAACAGAAGTCATTATTTTTATGATAATGATATTAGCAGGAATTGCTTGGATATTAGGATTTGATACAATTTATTCAATATCAGCAATAATTATGGGAACTGCCGGAATTTATTATTGGTTTAGATATACGATTCCGGAACTATTTAACAGCAATGAAGAAAAATTCATTGATGACTAACCGGAGGGATAACAAAATTTCCCTCCATTTTCATTTTTGTAGTTAGGTGAATTCCTAACCTGATGAGATCACGAGGTTAAACTCAAGATCGAAACAGAAATGGAAACTAAAGATTTCCTTTTGATTTTATATATCAAGAGACTATAACTAAACAAAAGGAAATTATAAAGAAAAAAGAGGTCTTGACTAATTAAAAGTCAAGTTGATCCTCTTTTTATTTTTTTTCTTCAGAATGTTAAGGAATTTGATTTTGTAGCATACAAAGTTTATTTTTTAACATATCAATGCTACATTTGATATTAACTATTTCACTTGCTATATTACGTAGTGGAGAATTACAGAAAAATTCTTGATCACTATTCCAATAAATATTATTTCCTGTAATAACACTATTAATATTAGTTATAGCTGTTTCTATATTATGTAATCTTTGTAATAAATTAAAACCTCCCACGATTCTTTCATCTACAATAGATACTAATTTCGCTTCATTATTTTGCATTATTATTTCGGGATTATCCACTATTTTCTCTAGATAACCTCGAAGATAATTAATAACTATATCTAAAATCTCATCCGATTGTGTAGAGGATAAAATTTTTTCGACCACAGATTTTACAATAAAATCAGAAATTTTAATATCACCACTCTCAATATTGATACTACTATTATTTATCGCCATTTTTCAATTCTTTTAAATAAGTTTTTTTAGATTCTAATTGAGCTTCAAGTAATTCTATTTCTCTTTTTAATGAAGCAATCCTCGTACTCTTAAGGGATTTATCTAGCGCCTCTATAAAAGAATCTTCAAGTTGAGAAAATTTTAATTCCATATAGCAATGACAACTACCACCATAACCCCAACTATCCGTATATTCTAAACTAATACTTTTATTATTAATAGCATCCTCATTGCAATCATCATCTAACCAAAGACTTCCTCGAGTAGGATCATATTCGTTATACCATGAATCAGTTAATCCATATTTTCTATAAATTTCGTGGATTTTATCAAATCTTTCCTTACATATCTCAACAATCTTAGGTTTAACTTCTTCTGATTGTTTCTTTGAATCTCCTAGAAAAATATCTAAGAGATTAATTAATTCTTCCTTTCTATCCATAATTTATTTATTTTTATTTTATTGTAGCAGAACACAACTATCTACTACATTATTAAGAATTTTAAGGGAAGAAAAAAAATAAAAACTATACCTATTGTTTTTAAGTATAGTTTTTATAATTTTATCTATCATTCTCTGTAACTATTATATCCATTTTCCCAAAGAATATCAGCTTCTTTAGGTATACCACCACAATCATCTTCAAATGAATAATATACTTTTCCGACAACCCCGTCTATTAATGGCCAAATAAATTCAATAATCTCTCTATCAGTTTTACCTGCATCATTGAGTTCTTTCCATTTATCTCCTTTACCGTATCCAGTATACATATCATACCATTCATAAACATAATTAATAAGGCTAAATATTTCACTATTTCCATATCCTCCATTATCTTCTTCTTTCTGATAAAATTCAACAGCACGAATTACATCTTCTTTAGAATTTATAATAATTACTTCATCAGTCATATTATTTTCATTTAGAAGATTTATTAATTTCTCTTCAATATTTAAGAAGAAAACTTGTGTACTTGAGTTAGTAATCACATCTGAAAAACTAACAATTAAACGTTTTTTGCTCATAATTTTCTAAGATATTTAATATATTTTCTGATAATTTTACTTTACTTCCTAAGTTACGGATAAATACTACTTTATTTATAGGATTTTTTGTTATTATCTCAGAGTTATATATAAAATTTCCTTTTATAGTTTTAATGTAACCTCCTTTAAATCTCTCTGGGGTAATTGCTTCAATATCATATGTATTTTTCAAAACTGTATAAATTGTTAAGCGTTTTAAGATTGGATATTTTATATTAAATCTAATAAGAATAATGTAATCTGTAGTATAAGTATTTTCATCAGCACTTCCTCCCAAAAACTCTAATAATCGTTTTGGTATAGTATTTTTGATAGAAGCTCCTAATCTAAAACAACATACAGCAACATTTCTATTACGTTCTATTAGATAAATATAAAATCTATCTGTCATTAATCCGGAAATATCAGTCAAGACTCCATCCATATCTAAATCCTTTCGTTTCTAAGTTATCTAATCTCAATTGATCATAAGAATAGTCTTTGTCATCGGGATATAATTCATAAAGTCTATTCATAATTTTTTGATTATGTTTAATATCAATGTATACAATAGTTCCCTTTAATCTTTCCATAATCTTTGGTCTAAACATTTCCCAAATATCATTTTCTTTATCAGGAAATTCATTATTCATATCAAGATATAAGTTAAATAGATTTCCTAGTAGAGGTCTTAAATCACATATTGAATAATTATGATTAAATCCTTTCTTCCCTTGAAATCTAAAAAAGTATTCAACATCTTCTTCATTTTTTTTAGAATAAGGAAATCTTTTTGATATTTTTTATATATTCCAGTACCAATCATCTGTCTTAATGCATCTGGTCCTTGAATTAAAAATACTTCAGTGCTTGAATTTGTAATAACATCTGAAAAACTAGTTATTATTCTTTTCTTTTTCCCCATAATTTATATAATTTACATAAATAAGAAAATGAGGGCAGCCATAATCTCACGACTTGCCACCCTCCGTCTTCAAATACTATATCTTTGTTGTCAGAATACTAATCCACCTCGATACAAACTTGGATTACCCTTCTGTCTAATTATCTTAACTAATGTTTCTCCATCTCCATACAAATCCTTAACTATAATAAATCCTTCTTCATCAGGATCTTCAAGAATGGTTCCAATACTAAGTTCTTGATTTTTCCAGAGATTTGAGAATTGAGATGTCATTCTAGTCTTCCAACCATCTAGGATATTACAACAATAATCCTCATTTGTCTTAGTATCTGAATCCTTATCTTCCATCTCACATTCTTTTCCAAGCCATTCTGGGAAATTAGCTTTTCCTGGACGAAGAATTTCTTTAATTTTTGCTACATCCTCCTCTGTTTCGACAGGAAATTTCATAACTTCAAAAATATACTTAGCCAAAGGAATATTAAGGCAAGTATCTTCAGAAAGTTTTCCATGAATATTTACTTCATCAACAATTGAACCAAGAATATCAATAGTAGATATCTCAAGAAGATCAATTTTTTGAAGAATATTCTCTCTCTCTTCTGGAATTTTTAGATTATCGTCCAAGTATTCGTTTATTGCTTTTTCTGACAAATTTCCGAATTGTTTAATATATCTAATTCTTCCAGGACGTCCAAGCAAATTTTCATTTACGTTAAGTGTATTTGTCGTTAGAATATATAATTTTCTTGATCTATTATATACTCCATCGATTAGTTTTAGTAATACTTCATCATCTTCTCCTCGTTTAAATGTTTTCTCTGCTTCATCGATTAAAACAATACATTCAAAGTCGAGTTGTTGAATGAAACTTACCATTCCTTCTACTTCATTATCAGGAATGATTATAACAGGAATATCTAATTTGTTACATAATATTTTTGCACCAACACTTTTCCCCGTTCCTTTATATCCTGTGAAAATAACACCAAGATTCTTATTCCCTTCAACAAATTTATCCGATTCCCAAGTTTTTTGAATTATATCAAATAAATCATCACAACCTACATCATATATTTTGTGGTTGAATTCAAACTTTTCCGAGAGTCTTCTTAATCCAATTCTCTTATCTTGACCTTTTCCTTGATACAATTCAAAAATTCCTGGACCTGGAGTTGGATAAAGTATTGTATTTCCATCAATCGGAAATAAAGTTCCACACTCATCAATCCATTTTTGTGTTACTAAATTTTTCATTTTTCTATTTGTTATTTTTATACATTTATAAGAATCTCAAGCTTTCAGAAGAATTTAAGATGTTCATTACAATCTCCAAGTCCCCTACAATTAAGTAAGTATTTTTCTTTTTAATTATATCGAGTATTGTTCTTAAAGATATCTCTAATGAATTAATCCTTTTCCAATTTTTATCACAAATAACAGGATTAGAAGCATTTCCTTTATATTCGTCTTCTAGGTTAAAAATTCCTAAACTTTCTGTACGTTTCATAAGACATTTTAATCCTGTTTTCTTAAAATAATATTCGGAATCAACTCCTAATTCTATAACCAGTTTGTTTTTCTTTCCAGGAACTATATTTGGATTCCTAGTATATTTCTTTGGTATTAATTCTATTGTAGCAGAATATATAAGAACGTGGTCGATATCAAAGAAATATACACTCCATTCTCCTTTCTGTTCTAGGTTAGGTTAATCATTAGAAATATATATTTAGAAGCTGTCCAAGATCTATATAATCAATTCCTACTTTTTCTGCTGCTAATATATCTCTATTACTTTGCCCATAAAGTCCAGATTCAAGTCCTATCTGTATAGCTGAATTCTTATCAAATCCACGAGTCTTAGAGATTACAGCATCCATCATTCTATCTTTAGATTGTCCAAAATCATTCTGTACTAAAATCTGACAATGATCATATGGAACTCTTAGATATTCTGATAAAGCACAAACGATATATTCTAACATTATTTTCCAAGAATCCGAACCATTACTACTTAAGATTAGATTTCTTGGAACCATAGCATAAACTTTATTTGGGTTAAAACATAAAATTTTATCCCAAACTTCAAAACGGAGTCTAATATCATAAATTCCACGTGGAAGAAGACCTGGTTTTCCGTTACTCTGGAAAGTTTCTACTAGACAATCTAAGACATCACAAAATATTACTTGTTTCTGTCGATCAATTTCTTTTCTTCCATTATTTGTATTACTACTTCCCCAGGATCCTCCAGTATTACCACTACTACCCCAGCCAGAAGATCCACTCCAAGATCCTCCTGAGTTTCCCCAAGAATTTCCTCCTGCCGGTTTTGTTTGCCATGGATACTGTTGATTATTACTTCCTCCCCACGAAGATCCTCCTCCGTTATTATTCCAAGATGGAGTTGATGGTTGACCCCAATTACCTCCACCTACACTTTGTCCAAATGGTGTCTGTTGCATAATTTTTTCATTCAATTCTTTTTGACCTTTAACTACTTTTTCTATTCTCTCATCCTCCTCTGCTTCATCGATTTCATTGATATCATCATCGTCATCATCTCCTGAATCATATGGAGGTTCTTCTGAAGAGTAGTCAGGCTTTAGATATTCTTTAAATTTATTATCTTCTTCCATAAGTTTTATAGTTTATGTTTATCACATATAAGGATTTCCGGATTTAATAAAAGCTCGTCAAGTTTAGCTAAATGAGATTTCTCCATATAAAGTCTCCATAATTCTGTTTTACGAGCTTCCCTAAAACATTCTATAACTTTTTGAGCATCTAACTCTACACTTCCAATAATCACGTATCTATTATTATTTGTACATTTCGGTTCTATACCAAAACATCCTTCTCTAATAAAAGCGTAGATAGTTTCATAAGATGGTCGTTTTAACATAACAGGAACAGTTATATTAATAGAAAGATCTGTACTTGTTTGAAGAATTAAGAATGTTTCTCTGGCAGAATGTAATTTAAGATAATAATTCGATATAACAATATCTGCTATCATAGGAAATATTCTTTTGGATTATTTATCATATCTTTTAATATAGTCAATTGAGTGTCATCTATACCACTCCAAAATTTATTATTAAAAGCTTTCTTCATACCCTGAATTATCTTTTTATAATCTATTTCTTCTACCGTCCCTAAAACTTTAACAATTGATCTATTTGATATTTTTTCTGGTAACTCAAAATAAAATCTACCAAAATTAATAGATTCATATATACCTTTTCGTTTAGGTCTTTTAAAATAATTATAATGTTGATCATCAATACATATGTAAATATCTAAACCTTTCATAGTTCGAATTATTACTTCTCTTAATTCAATCATATCATTTGTATCAACTACTATTCCTGTCATGTAAAATTTATATTATTTAAATTTTTCACTAAATATTTTAAATCATTTGCATAAGGACAGTTCTTAGACCCCTGGATAAACGATTTTTTAAGTTTTTCTGGGTCAATACTAACTTCCTGAATAATTAAACAATCGATTATATTCCTATATCGAAGATGTTCTAATAAAGAAGTATCATCCCAAAACCGAAATATACAAAATCTTCCAAGACAAGTTTTTACATAAATTTGTTTAGGAGTTATTCTCTTAGTTGCTAACCCATCTAAACCATATTCTAAAATAAAGTTCTCTCCAAAAATATTTCCACTAATAATTCCAATATCAGTTGATAATTCTTTTTGAAGTCTTCTATAAAAACTAATCTTCATCATCTCCAGTTCCTGCTTTAATAGATAAAATAGGTTTAATAATTTCCAAAATTTTCACTGTATCTTGTATTCCAGTTATTATTTCAGAAGGATCTTTATATACTTCGGGCGCTTCATCAATACAGGCGAGACATACAGAACTAGAATATACATTACCCATACTTTCTTTAAATTCTTGGAGACTTAATCGTTCTCTTGCTTCTCGCCTAGACATTAAGCGCCCAGCACCATGAGGAGCACTATAATTCCTATCAGGATTACCAAGACCTTCGCAAATTAAAGTTCCAAAAGCCATGTTCATAGGGATAATTACTTTTTGTCCGGCGTAAGCTTGAATAGATCCTTTTCTAATTATTCTATCTCTTGGATCTATATAATTATGAATAGACTCAATCCTCTCAAGCTCTTTTCCGAGTCCAAGAGCTTTTTTAATTCTCTCTGATATCACCATTCGATTATATTCTGCATAAGCTTGAGCAAAAAACATATCCCCAAGATAACCGGATATATCTTCATGTGTTACTAAGAATCTACTAGGCGGAATTGTATATCGGCCGGAAGCATGAAGTTTTTCTATTTCTTCTTTGATTTTCTTCCCTTGACCTTTATACTTTTCCTTAATTCCTCTCTCGGCCGCTTTCATATCCGCCTCAATTATCCTAGTTTTCCCAATCTGTTTTTTCCAATAAGCAAGTATTTTTATTCCTAAGTTTCTTGATCCTGTATGAATAGTAACCCAAACAGACTCTTTATCTTCTTCTACCTGTCCAAGTTCTAAGAAGTGATTCAATTTTGTTACTAATACCTTTCAAGTATTGGATAGGTCATTTCTGCCTATCTCTAGTAGTTCTTTTCCTACTAGTTCGGAGCACACCTTCTGACTTTTATGCCAGGCCAAGTCCCTCTGCTCTCTACGGGGGTATTGATAAAAACATCTTAACCTTCCCTCGGCGATTAGCATCTCAGCTTCTCCCGATATGGACGACTTTTACAACGAATGACTATTAATCATTCTGGAGGCAATCAAATTTACTCACCTCCACCGAGAGTACCAAGAGATTTATAGAAAATTCCTTCATCCATACCAATTCTTTTTAGGGTTTTTGATATGAATTTTTCTATTTCTCCAAGTCCTTCATAACATACGAACTCAGGCCATAAACTTCTCGCTCTTTCTAATTTTGTTTTAAAAAATTTCTTAAATTCTTTTTCTTGGATAACAGTTTTCTCATTTACTTCCATACCCATCGGAATATCTCTACGAATTCTAGCATCCCAAAGAGCTAGTTCTGGATCTCCTAAAGGCATTTTATACTTTACACTTAGCATACCACAACCCTGATCGCAGCCAACAACATCAGGATCAAGGGGACCACCAGAATAGGTTTGAGTATATCCTACCACACAACCTTTTCCTGCATGACAATCTTCTTGTATCCTAACTTTCTCATTCTCAGTCATCTTAGTATTTAAAAGTTCGTAGACTTGAGAAACTGCTTCGGGTTCAATATTATCAGTAAAGACAATTGCTTTACCATATTTTCCTGTTATTTCCATACTCTTCTATAATTTTTTAGATAAACTATAAATCCAATGACGTCCTTCTTCAGTCCATCTTTTTATATTTCTTGGCTTTCCAGATTTATCAAGAATAGTAACAACTTTCGTATATCCAAATTTATCAAAAGGCTCACGTAAATACCATTTCTTTTTATCTGGAGATCTAAAAATTAGATTATTCTTTTCTAGTAATCTCAAGAGTTCGGTATTAGATATTCCTAAGTTTAGTTCTTTTACAATATCTCTGGTTGAATATAGATTTTCAGAGGTAGTTAGAACTTGACTATAATAATCTACCTGAGGCTGTTGGGTTTGAATAATTATCTGAAGATTTGTTATTTCGGAATTCAATCTTCCAATTTCAGCATCTCTAAGTGCAAATCCATTATTTATAATCTCATCTATCTTCATATCAACCCAAACAGCAAATCTAGGTTCAATCCATTGAGCATATCTAATTGCTACTAGTCGATGAAGCCAAGTACCACCTCGAATTCCATCTTTAGAACCACCTTTTACTGTTATTACTAAATCTTCGTACCGGAAATTTCCCGGTTCGAGAAGTGCTTCTATATATTCTTTAAATCCTTGAGATCTAATAAATTCATATGGTTGTTTATTTTTACCATAAGGCCTAGCCATCTCAGTAGCATTAATCATTACATCATTTCCTGTAAGTGCAAATGGAACAATACTTCCATTATACTCAAATTCTAATAAATTATTATTTTCCATAATATCATTTTATATAAAATAAAGGGAGTATTTCCTCATACTCCCCTAAAAATTTATTTCTTTTCTTCAACAGTTTTTTCTCCCTGTGTTTCTTCTTCAGAAAGTTTATCTTCTTTAACTGGACCTATAAACAATCCGCGAAGAATACACATCTTATTTTCTAAGGTACACTCTGAATGTTCCTTATTATAATATTCACAGATATCAGGGCAACATTTATCGATTACTTCGTCGAGATAAACCAATTTTTTATTTCCGGCGATTTTTTGTAATATATCAGGTTGATCTTTGAAAACTTCTTCAAGAGTACCTTCTTTTGGAACCATAGAAGTTAAATCTGAATCTTCTCCTTCATTAGCTCCAAGATCATTACAAAAATCGATAAATGATAGTTCTTCATTTCCTGGGTCTCTAGGATCAGGAATAAAAGAACAACACTTCCCATAAGGACATTCTTTATCACAAATTAAATGTGATGTTGGAATTTCCTCAATGGGTCTAAAAACTACCACTTTTTCTCCGTTAGATGTGGGAACTTTTACTGTTTTTAACTTTTTCATAATTTAATTCATTAATGTTATTTAATTCTTTATGCATTTATTTTCGAAGCGGATTCTGTATTATTAATCTCCGCTTCATATATAAGAATTTCAGGGGAGGAAAAATAAAAAGAAGGAAGTATTTCATTCCTTCTTCTTAAATGTTCTAGTTTAGTTAGTTACTGCATAAAGAATCGTGTTCCCTTCTCTTCTAAGAGTGAATAATCTTTCAACTTCACCATCACTTATTATTTTATAGTCCTCTCGTTTTTTAGAAACTAGGTAATCTTTAATAAGTCCGTAATTAAATGATTCTATTATAAGATGACAACCATTTGGAGTATTAATTTTTCCCAGAATATTAGTATACTCTGAAATAAATCTCTCTATATCATACTGATACGATTTATCTTCAGAATCAATATCTAAAATCCATCTGGGCTTATCTACAACTCCTTTTGATTGGACTGTTTCGTTACTTAGGGCTACTTTCTTTGGAAGATTATGTATATTTGTATAATCACTATTCGCTACTCTTTTAGAATATTCAAACATACACTGCTTTCCAAATTTTTCTAGAGATCTTGGTGTAATAGATATATAAGCTCTTGCTTTATAATGTTCACACATCTCTTTTAATCGAGTCCAGGATTTTTCAAGAACTCCTAAATCTGTTACCCACCAAGCATATCTCTGTATTTCTTGAAGAGGTAAATCAGGATTTTCTTTTCTCCTTTGTATAACTTGCACAAAATAATATATCTCTGGTTTACCTTTTGAAGATGTCTTAAATTTTAAAAGACTTTTTATTGTCTCTAAGTTATTTATTACTCTCATGATTTTATTGTATTTAATATAAACTTCCAAGAAACTGTTGCTGTATGATCTGAAGAAAAGATATCAACTGTCTTACTAGTATTCTCGATCAGTGGAAAATGTTTATCATTAAATCTAGTTGTTTTTGACATAATGATTTGAAACTTTCTTCTTCTAAGTTCTTCATTATACTTAGCAAGATTGTTCTTCCATTCTTTTCGAATTTCTTCGATTGGTCTTTTTCCAAAACCAATAGAGTCTAAGAATACTTTGATTACATTACTTTTTGGTAAAGCCCCTCTTTGATAATCATTGTACAGAAGTTGTCTTTTGTTTTTTTCTCCAGGGATACCAGAGATAATACTAACTAATTCTACTATTGTTTCTGATTTTCTTGTAGCTTCCTTATTAGTTTCCTTTCTCGGGAAGTAATAATCTCCTACTATTCCAAGAGACTTGAGAAATTCTATTTTTGGATCTAGAGTTACTTTCTCAGGATAGTACTCTTGAATATATTCATTGGCTATCACTGCAAGTCTATATTTAACTTCTAATCGAGAAAGATAATAACTACTAATATCTCTAATTGCACATTTAGTTACTACTGGAAGAGATGAAATATCTATTAGGTACTCTCCAGAAAATACTAATTCTGATTTTATTATTCCCAGTCGTTTAAATTTTCCGGCGAGTTTAGTGGAAATCATAACTCCTATTAAAGACTGATTAAGAAGACCATCCTTTACTAAACATATAGATTGTTTCGTTTTATATGTTTTTTCGCCGGGTTCTATTCCGACTGTATTTTCTGGAATATTAACTACCACACTAGAATCAAAACAAATTCCTAAGTTAGCTCGTCTCTTATTTCCAATCGCCCCAGTTACTTTTGCCCATTTATCTTTTTGGTAAGTAACAGCAGTATTACTATCTATTCTCTTAGGTGAAAGTCTTTTATATTCTCCGATTAACTCTGGATTAATGAGAACACTTGCATTATCCTCAATTAAGTCAGTTATTAACCTACTAATTGAATATTTATTGTAATCTGAGTAAATTTTTGGATACTTAGTTTTTCTTTCAACAGGTTTAGGTGTATACTCGGGGTGTCTAATAATATCATTAAGATCTTCAATATAATTAGTCATCCCTACACGACCATACATTTCATAGAAACCTTTAATAACTATCTCATCCTCAGTTGCTTGTGCTAAAAGTTCGGCAGTATCTAAGTATTCAAGTTTAATTGTACTTCCCAAAAAAGATAATATAATTCTAAGATCCTGGATTGAATAAATTTCTCCAGAGTATCTATCAATTCCTTTTTCTCTTACTAATCCCCATGCAGATGCGTAATTGTGAACACTAGGATTAACGCTTATTTTGTTTTTTCCATAAGAATCCATTATCAACCAAGGATTACCAGAAGAACTAAGTTTATCTGTCAAAAGTACATATTGATACTTTAGATTTTTCTTATTTCTTAGGATAATCTCAGTACTTTTCCCATGTTCATAACTACAGTATTTTACTAATTTTAGTCTTGAACCATTAATTTTAATTTCTTTTTCCATAATTCTTATGTTTACTTGTTATTATTCATTAATAAGAGTTTCAAGAGATTCTAAAAATTCCAAGACATTCGTTACAAAATTACGATAACTTTCATCAGGTTTATCTGGAAGTCTAAGGGAATACTCAATAAAACCTCGTAATTCTATATCAGAAGGACAGATAGTCATTATAATATCTTTGTAAAGATTATTATGAACTGTTTCCGAGATTATAAGATTATTTTTAAGCTTTCTAAATAAACTTCGTTTCGTTAATTTTTTATAATTATCATCAGAATGTAAATAGACAGGTAATGCCATTACTAAACTCCTAACTTCAGAAGGACTAGTCCAGTTTCCTATTGGAGATCTAGCTGCATTTAACTCTTCATAATTCTTTAGGATATGATAATTCAGAAGTTTACTTCGAAGAATAGATATATTTTTATCGTAAATAAACTTTATAAACTCTTCCTTATTAAATAACTGATCAAACCTGATATAACCGACTATAATATTTTTATTATATCGTAATCTATAAAATTCAATACTTTTTATTTTTATTTTCTTCATAACACTTATAAGGAAAATAAACCCCGACCTATCACAGGCAGGGGCTCACACTATAATATGCAATTCAAAGGATTTTCTCTTTTCCATTTATAAGGATTTAAAGCCTTAAAATTGATAAACAATAAGAATTATGGAAAATATTAATGAAGAAAAAATTAAAAAATTTAAAAAGATTACAGAATTAATTTTGAATGGACTAAAAGAAAGAGGAATAAATCCCATCTTATCTGAGGACGACACTTCCCCTAATGAAGAATGGGGAAATAGTATGACAATGTCTTTCAGATTTTCTAATGGAGGACTTAAATATTGGTATCTCGGAATTTGGGGATGTGGAGAATGGTCTGAAACTTATGATTGTGATAATTCTGATAATTATATATCAGTCTTTTTAATTCACAAATGGATGTATGATAAATTTAGACCTAGTAGTTCAGATATAGAATACAGAGTTATATTAGATGATAAACCTGTAGAACTATGTCATGTAATTCAGGGATTAGAAAAAATTCATAAAAATCCTATTCAAGAGTATTATAAAACCTTTTGGGAATATAAAAGTGATCATGATATGCCTTGTCTTGAGTATTTTAGAGATTGGTGGTTTCATGAAGTTACTTATCCAATTCAAGAAAAATTAAGATATAGATGGAGTGTAAAAATATTATATAATTTTCTTAGAGTATTATCATGGATTGACCCCAGAGTCTCACGAAGAAAATTATTTAAAGAAGAAGGATGTATTCCAGCCTATACTTCCGGATTTCTAGCGACGGAATGGGCATCAAATCATGACTGGGCTTTTAATAGTTTTGCATGGTTATATGCAAAATTTCCATGGTGGTTATGTAAAATTTGTAAGCATAAATTATTTGATGCACACTGGAACGTCGCTGATTTTCCGGAAGAGATAACAAATACTTTAGAAAAAAGAATGTGGAGAGGAGTAGTAATATGAAAAAATTAAAAGTAAAGATAAAGGGCAAAATATTCGAGGAGTATGGTTACGTTGAAGGAGGGACTGCGAATTATAATTATAATGATGATTATGTTCCGAAGGTTCTTGTATACTTTCCAGAACTATCTAAATTACTATTTGTTGACATAAATGACTTGGAGATTATAGGTTATGAAGAAATTTAAGTTTGAAGAGTGGTTAGATAAGAAGGGAGATAATTTTGAAGTTTTATGTATATTTCTCTTCTGGATATTTGTGTTTGATCCTATTATATATTTAATTACTAAAGATATGGATTGGGTAATAGCATCACAAACTCCATTCATAATATTTATTTTAGCTCCATATGTATTATTTAGAATAAGAGAAATATGGAAAAAGAAAGATTAGATTTATTATTAGTCTATGCAAATGATCTATATAGATATATTGCTAAGAAACTTGGAGAAGACTATGAGCCAAAAAATTTAATGGGTCTTTTAGAATGGTTAGATGAACATAACGTAATAATACATATCCAACCAGAATTTTATAGTCAAGGTATAAATTGGAATTGGCAAGTTTTATTCTACAATCCAGAGACTGATGATCCAGATTCTATAGATGGAACTGGATTGTATGGAGATAATGGAGAATATCCTACTAGAGGAAAAGCTATGTGTTGTAGTATTGTTAGAGCACTAGAATTATATATTCTTGAAATGATAGATTCTGAAGAAATTCTAGGTGATTACAAACTTCCAATGCCTTCTGGAACAACAGTACAAGATCTTTTAGTTTATTTAATAAGAAATCAATACTCTGCAACAATAGATGAAAAATGGTCAGAAATGAATAGAATATCTATTAATGAATATTTTAATTATTTAAAAGAATGGATAATAAAATGTTGGGAAAGAGTTGTTTAGGATGCTTTATGTTCTTAGTAATAATGTTCTTAGGATGTTTATTCTTAGGATTTATAGCTAAGATTGTATTTGCATTATCTGTGGGAGTATTTATTCTTACAGCATATATCATTGGAATAATTTTTATGATTTTTGTAATCTATAATGCTATTAAATTTTTATTTACATCATGAAATGGAGAAATTTTATACAAGACCTAATTCTGATAATTATTGGAGTTATTCTTTCAATAATTCCTGAGAAATCAGAATTTACAGAAATGCTTACTACATTTTTTATAACAGGAGGAATTATTAAATTAGTTTGGGATTTTATAGTAAACAGTGATGAAGATTAATTATGGAAACTATAGAAATAAATTATAAATATAAACCTGGAACAAGATTATATCGAGTTACTTATGGAGAGCTTAAGTATTATGATGTTGAATGTGTAGATATAAAATTATCATTAAATCAAGATGAACCGCTTATAACATATCAACTCAGAGTTAATAATTCATCTGGAAATAGAGATACATCTTGGGATTTTGAAATAGATAAATACTATTCATTAACTCCAGAAGAAGCTCTAAAGAAACATTCAGTAGAGTTATTAGAAAAATTTAATGCTAAAGAAGAATAAATGATTGCTATAATAATTGTACTCTCAATAATAATATGTCCAATAGGAGTCTATTTTCTCTTAATTGAGACTAGGAGAAAAAGAAAATGGCTAGGAATTGGACTAGTTCTTATCACAACATGTACTGTATCTACTATTTATTCTGAGTGGGTAAACAATAGAGTATTTCAATATTATACACTTAGAATTACCCTAAAAGATAAAACAGAAAAAGTTATAGAATACGTTAAAGCCTCTGAGTTATCTATACGATTTGCTGAGGATTCAACTATTACAGTTTGTGATACTATTCCTAATGTGATAAAAATAGAATTAATCGAAGTAAAACAAAAACGTTATGGAGAAGTATATAAGAACACTAATTTCTAAGGGAATGTCCAGAATTGAGGCTGAAATGTTTATAGATGGATTAACAAAAGTTATCCTAGAAAAAAGAGAACTAGAACCAATTAAAGCAATATTTCCTACATATTATAAAATCAAAATAATAGATTCAAATACTAATGAAGAACTTGGTTTTATAAAATTTGATGTGGGATTTGATGCTAAATTCTATGACTATTATACTGCTAAAAAAATTTGTACATATTTAAATGAACATGATATATACAGACAATTAGATTCAATCGATACTATAAGTTGTCATAAAAAACCATGGTTAACTATAACTCGTGATTGGAGATCTTATGTGAAATATATTACAAATGAAGGTAATGTTTTTTATATAGAAGTGAATTGGAAAATAGGACAAACAAGTTGGAAAATAGTACCATTTTATGATTAGAATATTACTCTGTGGGATAGCAATTCTATTTGTAATTGGAATTTGGATTATAGAATTTATACAAAGATTATATGGAAAAATACTTAGAAAAATTAAAAGCACTTGGAGTAAAAGATGAAGAAGCTGCCAAGAACCTACTCAAAGAAATAATCAATGATATTCAAGAAAAAGACATTATATATTTGATTGTTCATTATCAAACAGGAAGTTCTTTTGAAACGCATAATGATGTAGATATTATTGATTATCCTTGGAATAATATATCTATCGCAAAAGAAAATGAGGAAGCAATTCGACAGCATTATAAATTTGCAATGGATTTAGAATATGTATGTACTTCTGAATCAATAGAAAAACTCAAAAAAGAAGCTGCTAAGAATTGGTGGTATGTAGAAGGAAAATACAGCAGATACTCTCTGAAATTAAAGAAAAATGATGGAACTTTCTTTACTTATAGTACTCCATGGATTGGTTACTTTGAACGTTTAGAAGACATAGAAATAAAAATTTGTAACAGTTGATAATATTAACTACACTAGTCTATTATGGATTGGTGTAGTTATTTGTTTTGCTTCTTTAAGAGGATGAGAATCTTATATGTGAAAGAAAATATTTTTATTAATTAAAACAATAAAATCATGTTAGAATTTAAACCAGAAAAAGAATTAACAACATTAGACAAGTACAAAAAGTTATATGGTTTCTATGAAGGAAATCTAAATTACGTTCCTAGAGGAGGAGATCTAACAAAACATATTGGATCTTCTTTAGCACTAATTGACTATTCTAGAGATGAAACTGGAAAATGGGACTATTCTCTTAAAGAAGTAAAGGTCGAGGATATAACTGATTATGATCCTATGACTACAACTTCGATTATTAAATATAAAATAATTGGAGAAGAGGAAATCAAGGAAGCAAGAATTATTCCGGAAGGTTTTAGTTTTGAAAGTCCAGAAGAAACGGGTAAGTCATTAAGATTTCTTCCGTTATCAATGCACTTTAAGGTCCAAGAAGAGAAAGCTTTTTATGATAGACTTTTAGCAAAGTTTGATAATGCTAAAACACTATCTATTGAAGCTCTTGAAAATCTATCAAATTCTAAAGAACAACCTGAACTTCTTGGACGTAATTATAATATTGCAGCAGTGATTAAAACTGATGAAGAAACTCCAGAAATTCTATACTTTAGAATTGATAAACTGAAATTAAAACATAATAAACAAGATAATTATGCGATTACTTTAACTAACGAAGATAAAGATAAAACATATACATTCTTGATTGATTCTAAAGCAGAGTCTTATGAATTCTCTTATGGAAAAGAAAAAATAGGAGATCTTAAAATCTTAGATCTCCAAAAATTATAAAAAAAAAATAAACCCAGGCCCTATTATATAAAATAAGGCTTGGGATTTTTTATTTCTACACAAATAATGCTGGTTTACATCTACTTCTCCAGTCTAGAAGATAACCTGGTTCAAGTTCTTCTAAAAGTATTGAAGTTTCTTTTAATTGAATAATACAATCTAGACATAAATTTATACTAGAATTTTTGCTTCCAAAGGCAAGATATTCTTTTTTCTCTTTTTCTAGCTGATTATATTCAAATCTAGAGCATAAATCAGACCATGCTCCTTCTTCATACATATTTTTTCCACAAATTGCACACTCACACTGTCCTAAACCAGCAATAGGAAAAAGTTGTTCAGGATCAGTAAAAGAATGAAATAAATGTCTCATAAATCTTCTATACTGTTCTGTACGATAAGCCTCCACAAGTAATCCAATCTCTCTAAGATCTGGTTGAAGAGATCCTTGTGGATTTTTATTTTTTCTATAAGCTATAATTCTCTCTGGAAGTTGTCGATCTAAGAGTGGTCTAGGAAAAAGATATAAATAAATTAAATTTTTCTCTTCCACACTTAATGTCTGATCTATCCTTAAAGAATTAATAACTTCATGTGCATCACAATCTTTTAGTTTGTTAATGTAAAATTTTAAAGAATTCATGGTTTTATTGTTTAATGATAATACATTAATAAGAGTTTGTGGGGAACAAAAAAGAGAACTTAAGATCTTCTCCTAAGCTCTCCCAACAAAACCACTTTCTTTATATTAAACTACCCAAGAAAGTATTCAGATTTTTCATAATCCTCTTTTCTTTTAGGCTGTGGTGTAGTTTCTTCCAAAATCGTACTCGTAAAGATGATTTTATCTCTTTTCTTTTCACGATATTCATCCTTATGATGTACATGTTGTTCACTTACAATGTCTTCTCTAACAAAGTAGTTTTCATTCTTTTCCATGTCTTTTAAGTTTTTCATTTTTGTTTAATTTTATTTTACATATATAAGGAAATTGGGGATTCTGAAAATACCTTAATTTCTAATATTCTTCTAAATCCATTCTTCGGACATGGAAGTCTTGATTCTAGAATATCAAAACTTTTTCTAAATCTAGTTCCATAAAATTCTTCAGGACTTGGATCAGGATATACCAAAAAATCTCCAGTTGGATAATATCCTTGATTTTCTCTTATATCCAGGAGAAGAGGATTTACTTGATTTAATTCATCTAAAGATATCTCAGTAATCGATATATTTTCCTCACCTTCATTACAATCTACTTCTATGATAAACGTATAGTTATTATTTCTCTCAGGAACCATAATCTACTTCAATAATATGTTCTGGACTAACTTTTTTCACTAGAATAACTCCATTACCTGAAATAAATACTTCATCTTCTAATCCTTCTAAATCTACTTTAAGTATTGCTATCTCAGGACCTCTTCGAAGAGCTACATTTCTTGCCGTTAAAGGATCTGAACTTAAGTGTACGTATTCTCTACTCCCTGGAACTAACCCATCTTTAAATATACTTTCCAGAAACTTTCTTTGCGTTCCGTGATAGACAATATTACATCCTGTATACTTCTTAAAATTAGCATTAATACCTTTAACACTATGACCTTGAAGAGCACGAATCTTTCTTAAGTCGGCCGATAATTCATAGCGCTTTTTATTATCAGTATCTACTATTTCTTTTAGTTCAGATATAGTCCAGCCATGATCAATCAACTTTTTTGTTTCTAACCAACCTTCTGAATCAAGCGCTCCTTCTACTTCGGCCGGATTATGTCTTAGAATATATGCTAACTCTTTTCCTCTATTCTTCTTCATATAATCTTCCTATTTTTATAAATTCTCCTATTAAATTTACAGTTTCAGTTATAAAGTTTTCGTCATTATATGTTGATGTTGATACTAAAATCTGTTCAGAATACCCAAAATATCCAATATTATTTATCACTCTATCTCGAATATATTGAAAATTTATTTCACATTTATCTAGAATTGAATTTATGTAGTTACTTTCTGGATTAATTTTAATAAGATCTTCTAAAAACCTCATAAATCTACATTGCGTTCTACTAGTAAATTTCATTATTTTATCCAAAGGTTCTAAGTAATCTCGAAAAAGTTTTTCTAAGAAGTAGAATGAAAGCTCATCTATCTTCAGAAAATTTCCATTACCAGTATAATATTCTACTAAATAGTTAGAGCTATCACTGAGATCTAAGCAAACTTTGAAAGGTTCCATGAGATTTACAAAAGATTCATCCTCCTGAAGAAGTTTTCTGTGAAAATACGTATCTATATCTCTACATAAGTTCTGATATTCTTTATATGATTCTTTACAGATCTTTCTTAGCCTCTTCACATGATCTTCCATACCACCAGATTAAAAATTTTCTTAACTTTTCATCTTTCCAATTAGGTGTAAAACAGTTAACAATTCTCCTTCTTATTTCTGTTCCAGAATAAGTTACATGCACATCATCTTTTTGATCAGGATAAATTTTTATATTATAGAATCCTCCATTTTCTTTATATCTCTCAGCTACAGAATCTCTAGAACCACATATATAAATTTCAGAATCTTGTGGTATTTCCTCAAGACTTTTTAAATAATTAATTCTATGATCTAGCGTTTCAACCCATTTAGGATAATTACCTAGATCACTAATTTTAAATATTTTCATCTTTGGATAGGACTCAAGTACCATTTCTTTTCTTGCTTCAAAAGGGAGAGGATCATGTGCAGTTCTTTCTGAGTTTTTTGTTTCTCCTATAAAAATAACTACATTATTCTTTCCAAAATCCTCTTTAACTTTATCTAATAAATAGTTATGTCCTCTTGTTAGATTATCTACCTGAAATCTACCAACAATTACTCCAATCTTTGTGCTCATTTCTTTTTTCTTTTATTATATGTTCTTTTTAATACATTTGTTTTAAGATATTCTTCACAACCTGTAAAAATTCTTCCTAATTCTGCTTTATTATCATAAGGCATAACAAATTTCCTATTCACTAAAGCAGTCGGAACCTGGTGAAGAGTATACAGAGCAGTTCCTTTAAAGAATCTAGACCTCTCAAGTTGATATCCTACGAACCCTTTAGCCTCTCCTGATGTAGTAATTGATAAGACAAATGATATCTCTCCAACTACTTTAAAAACAATACAATAGTGAAGTATAGGTCCAATAGGAAGAAATGCTACATCACCTCTTTCAATAGTTTCAGGTCTAAGTCTTTCTATATACATCGGAAGATATTTCTCCCTAAGATCGGCTGGAATTTTCTCTTCTAACTCCTTTGATCTAGTTACTATCTCTTCTTCCCTTTGTGATATAGATTTTTCTTCAGAGTCTCCAGCCGTAAGAGAGGGAGTTATAAACTTCCGCTTAATATCTAAAATTTTTTCAATGCAATCCCTATCTTCAGGCTTTTTATACCAAATCTTAATCAAATCCATAACTTTATTACATCTAGTTCTTGTTGCCTCTGGACTAACTACTCCTGGACCAACCATGAGAAATCTAATCATCTCATCCAAACCTTCAGTAATTGTCTTCTTAATACTGTTTTTGATACTCTTATAGTTATTTATTGATTTTCTAATATCACCTAATTCTGTAACAGCTTCTTTAATAGTTTCCATAGAGTTAATTTTTCATTACTTTATCTATTACTAATTGTTTTATATCATCTTCAGTTAAACCAAAATAATTACTAAGATTTTTAAGAATAAATACTCCTTTATAATACTGAGTAAGATTAAGAATACTATCTAGAGAGGTATCACTATAAAGACTTTTATATTGTAAGATTCGTTTATATTCAACATTATCCTTTTCAAGTAATTTCTCTATATAAAATTTTTTTAATTTCGGATAATTTCCTAAGAAAAATTTAAGATCAATCTCAAGAATACTAAGATAATACCCATCTGTTACATTTAAATCCACTAATGGTTTACTAGATAATGCAGAGAAATCTATAGAATCTACATGAGAAAGAGATTCAATAACATCCACAATTACATCTCTTGGGTTATAAGTATCATCTACACCTACCAAAAGTTGCTCGATTTCTGTTCCTTTCATAGCAGTTTTCTTAATATCTAAAACTTCTCTAGTTATACCATCTCTTATATTATCTACATTTTCAGAGAAATATCCTTGAATAAAATCCTTTATATTATTATTTTTTCCTGATAATTTTTCTAAAATATTATTTCTCTTATTTATCGGAATACATAAATGTATTTCTCGATCTGATTCAATACCTAACCGATATGAATCAAAGAAATTTAAAAATATACTTGATACCTTTTCACGTCCTCCACTATAACTGAACAGTTTGAGCGAAAAAGGTTCAATATAACTTCCTAGATAAAGAACTAATTCCATCGGAGATAATGCATATACATATCCAGGTTTCCATTTTGTTGTTTTAGGTTTTGTTGCAATCAATTTCCCAATCTCTGTAGAACATGTAAATGATTTATTTGTTGAATCTTCTTTTACTAATTTTAAACTAGGAAAACATCCAATACCTAAAGAGAAAGTTCCATGTAGATTTCCATAAACATATCTAGTATCTTGAAGAATCTTAAAAAATCCTTCAATAGCTACATAAATATAAACGTTTCGTCCTGGGAGTTTTGAATCTAATTCATCATTCTGAATCCTTACAGCTACTCTAGGTCCACCCTCTCCATATTTAACATTATACCTTTCATATGAAGAGAAAAGTGAATTCTCTGCTAAAGATATATGAAATCCAGAGTTAAGTACAACAACCTCAGAAATATCTTTCTCTTCCACTGTTTTGTTACCATTCAAATTGAAATTAGCTGACTTAACACTATTATATACTTTATTACGCAATGGTTTTGTTAAGTCCTTTTTATTTACAACTTCTGGAAACAAATCTGTTCCATGGTCAAAATAAACTAATACTATTTCATACGGAATATTCAAATTTTTCATATTTTTTTATTTTATTTTACATTTATAAGGGACTTAAAGCTTTATTTATGTAATAAAATTTTAATAAAGAATAATAATGAAAAAGAAAATTTATTTTATTTCAGGACATAGAGATATTACTGAAAAAGAATTTAAAGAATGGTATGTTCCTCGTCTTGTAGAAGCAGCGGCCGAAGATTCAGAATTCGTAGTAGCTGAATGTATCGGAGTTGATAGATTAGCTCAAGATTGGTTAAGAGATAATCTTAAGAATCATTCAAGAGTTACAGTTTATCATATGCTTGAAAAACCTAGATACTTAGCTTCTATGTTATTTAAAACGGCCGGAGGTTATCAAGACGATGTTCAAAGAGATTCAGCAATGACAACTATATCAACAGAAGATATCGCATTTATTCGGAAAGGTAGATGGACTTCTGGAACCGCACAAAATATATTAAGACGTTATGAAAAAACTAATTAATTGCTTCTTTAAGGGTATATTTGCAACTGTTATGATTGCAATAACCGGGCAACTTTACTGGAATTTTTATATAGTAGAGAAGTTTGGAATAGGAAAAGTAGTAGAAGATAGTTCTGTATTTATAATTGGAGCAGCTGTATTATACTCTATCTTTGCTCTCTTAACAGGAAGAAAAGATGAAGAAGTATATGAAAAATTTGATTGGATAGAATTAATAAGTCTATTTATAGGAAATATATTTTTAATATATCTATTCAAATAAAATAATCAAAGAGGGAGGAGACAACTTCCTCTTTTTATTTCTTAAAAGCCTTATTAATGTAATTAAAACTTAAAAGAAAAGAAAAATGGAAAAGAATTATGAAAAACAAATATTTCCAGAAGAAGGAAATATCTTAGGGACAGTAAAATTTAAATTCCCGGGAGAAGGAGAATACAGTCTTGCTTTTAATGGCAGGAGTAGTGTTAAAATTCAAGACATAGTAAATAAAGTATGTCTAGGAAAGAGAATAAAAATAAAATTACAAAAACTCATTAAAGATAAATTGATGAGTAGAGTAATAACTATAAAAGATACTTACGAAATGACAAATAACCTATTCGTAAGAGTATTTAATAGTGAAAAGCAATTTATCGGATTTATTCATATTAAAAAAGAATTATAATCATGAAAAAGAATGAAAAAGTTTTAATTAAAGTATCTCCTAAGAATATATTTAAAGCAGGAATAGGGTTACTAGCTATTAATGAATACCGCAAGGGTGGATTTCAGGCAGGTCTATCTGTTTTAATTGGAGGAGCAATTTTAGGATGGTTATTTTTTGATGAATAAAACCCATTAAGAAGGAGTGAGAAAGTTCATTCCTTCTTTCTTTATTTCCTTATAAGTGTATAAATAAAAATAAATAATTATGCTAGAATACTTAAAGAAAAACATATAAAGAAAATCATGAACTTGGATATGAAAAAAAATCTATATTGCAGTAGATATTCATGGTACCATTCTTGAACCTTCATGGAATAAAACTGAGAACTTTACATACTTAGGATCCTCAAAAGAAGCACTTCAGGAATTATCAGCTAGAGAAGATACTATATTATTAATATGGTCATCCAGTTATCCTGAAAAATTAGAAATGTACCAAGAGAAATTCAGGGAAGATGGAATAAATTTTAAATACCTCAATCAAAATCCAGAAGTAAGATCAGGAAGAATTTCTTGTTTTGAAACTAAACCTTACTATGATATTCTTTTAGATGATAAAGCTGGATTCGAATGGACTGAATGGAAAGATATATTAAATTGGTTAGAAAATGAAAGAAGGTGATATTGTAAAAATTAATCCACAGAATAATGGATTTATAGGTTGGGCTGAATTTCTAGAGATCATTAGAGATTTTGGAAAAAGAGACCCTGAAGAATATTACGTCATCGATATTCTAGGGCCGATTTATTCAATTGTTCATTCTGCTCAAGATTCAGGATTTTCGGAGAAGACTATTAATACTTCTAGTCTTCGGCCCATCCCTATCGATGAAGAATTATTTATAAAATACTGTGCAGAAAGATGTACCCTAAGAAAGAATTGTATAAAAGGATGTGCATTAATAGAATACTCACCTAAAAGCCTTATTAATGTAAACAATAAAAATATAAACAATAATGAAGAGTGAAACATTAATTACTGCTTTAGTTACAGCAGGAACACTATTTCTAACAAAAATAATGTTAGATGATGTGATATTAAGAACTAAAAAAGATGAACTAGAAAGAAGACTCGAAAACGCTATGAGAAATTATGAAGGTGATTCGAGAAAGCTTACAGAAAAAGAAAAAGATGAGGTTAATAAAGAGTACGATTCTTTATGTGCTAAACTAGTGAAGAGTTCATATAGTAGTCTCTTCTTAAATAAAAAACTAGAACAAGAAATCGATACTTTCTATTATAAATCTCATAAACTTAAAAGTAGGGTGTAAAATCCCTACTTCTTTTTGTCCTTGAGAATCTTATTAATGTTAAATAATAAAAAAAAATAAATTATGATAGTACTTGGAATGAGCTGTGCAGATATGATAAAAGAGCACAAAAAAGACGAAGAAATAATTGATGAAAAATTAATGGAGATCTTAGATAATAACAAATATAAGATCAAGAAAATTTATGATAGAACAAAAAAGCCTGTACCTATAATAGATCGAAAATTGAAAATTAGAGGTACAAATTATAATATTGCAGTAAATGATATAAGTTCTCCAAAAGAAGAAATAAAGAAATCATTAATACAATATCATCCATTTATAATAACTAATGATATTTGGTCTGGAAATAAAGTAGCAATGTTCTTTATAGAGTCATGTGCGAGATACGAATCAAAAACACTGGTAATGTTACTGGAGCCACATCTTATAAAAAGATATCGTGAAAGATACTTAGAATCAGTGCAACCAGAAAAAGTGACATTTGAAGACTTAGTTTCAACCTTTCTGAAAAGAAATCGGATATACTTCAACTTAGAGTATTTTCCCATTTTTGATAAGAAAGATCCGAGTAGGTTAATAGATATCAGAACAATAAGTAGAATGAAAGATGGAGTAGTATTTGGAAGAGTTGAACCTACTGGGATTGTTAGATTTATTACATTTATAAATAATAGTCAAGTTAGAAAATCAGATCAAGGAAAATATGTAGAGAATGGATACTATGACAAAATGGTAAAATTATTTCAAGATCCGGAACTTAGAAGAGAAGATATAATTAAATATTTTTAAAAGGGAGTAAATACAAAACTCCCTTCTTTTTTATTTCCGGCCAGTAGATAAAGAAGCCTAAAAACCTTATATATGATGAAATAAATAATATGTTATATTTAAATTGTACTTTGACTTATAAGCTCTTGGTTCGTGATGAATAGAGGGCTTTTAATTTTGGCCGGATGATATAACTTGAAGGCCTTATATATGAGAAAAATAAGTAAATGATAATACACTCCTTAAGCAATAATAAAAAAAGCTTAGGGAGTTTTAAATTTTTATAATATGAAACTAGAAAAATTAATAGAAAAAATTGATCGGTGTTTAGGTACTGTATTAGTTATCGTAGGAATTATATTAGTAATTTCAATAGTAATATCACCTGCACCAAAGCCGAAAGAAATAATTTGGCAATCAGACGAGGAGTATGAATATGAACAATTCCTCGACTCAATAATGAAAGAGGAAGAAGAACTGAAAGACGAAAAGACAATAAAGGTAACTGCAACTGTCTATAATCCAGTTGAAAATCAATGTGACTCTGATCCTCTAGTAACAGCAGATAATTCAAAAATTGATCTTGAAAAATTAAACTCAGGACAACTTAAATGGATTGCTGTATCTAGGGATCTTAGAAAACAATTTAAATATGGATCAAAAGTAAGAATTAGATGTAAATCAGATCCGAGTATCAATGGAATATATGAAGTTAAAGATACCATGAATGAAAGATATAAATTTTGTATAGATATCTTAAAACCCGTCGGAGAAAGTAAAGGGAAATGGCATGACGTCGAAGTAAGTTCAATATAAGAAAGGGATTAATTTTCCCTTTCTTTTTATTCCTTGAAAGCCTTATATGTGTAATTAAATATCAATAAACTTAAAAAGAAAGGAGAAAATTATGATTAGTACAGAAAATTTAATGTGTTTTACTGCAGGTATGGTATTTGCAGCTGTATGTGCTATAGCAGCAGATAGTAAAAAAGAATTGAGAGATTTGCTAAGACGCGGACTAGATAATTACAAAGAATCAGCAACTTCAGAGGAAATGGAGAAGTTTAGAGAAAAGTTTGAAGAACTCTCTAGAAAACTGGAATCGAAAGGATATGTAAGAAATTTCCTTTTTAACCAGAAACTAGAAAGAGAAATAAAAATCTTCTACGAAAAATCTTATATGTACCGTTAAGCAAAATCTTTAAAAGAGAATCGGAGAATCGGTTCTCTTTTTTATCCCTTCAAGTTCTTATACATGAACATTTTTTTTGTTTCAAAATTCCCTGGTCTGTGAAGATCGGGGGTTTTTGTTTCATTCCTTGAAAGCCTTATATATGTAAAGAAAAAATATGAGCTAGCTCCTAAAGTATATGTTGCAGATATACAAAAGGAACTAGCATTAATTTTTAAGATTAAGAAAAATTCATAGAAAAATACTGGCATTAGAAAAATAACCTAAAAATAAACCTGACCAGTATTATGAATAAAAATGAAATTATTCAATATGCTATCATTGCTATAATTATAATCGCAGTGATAGTATTTCTAGAGGATTCTGAATTAAAAGATACCCTCATAGATATATTCAATGATTCTCTGGCACAAATGAATGTAGACAGAGAAAGACGGAGGTTTAGACGAATGTTTGACGACTGACTCTAAACCCACTAAAAACCCTGAGATAGAAAATATCTTGGGGTTTTATTTTCTTAATCTTCATATATTAGAATCTAAAGGACCCTAAAGAGCAAAATGTAACTTATTTTCGAGGACACAGGAGCTTCCCTTATATTACACCCCTTATCGCTACCGCTAGGGGTGTCTAAAGAAGAAACTTTGAATAGATATATAGGGATAAACTCAAAGAATAGAGATATTATAAAGATCTTATATTATTGATTTTCGCCTCTTTGAGGAGGCGAATCTAATCTAATATTACAACAGAACTTTTTTAAATATATTTTATTATATTAGTATATGGTTAAAATTACTCTATTTAAAGTTCTGTTTTGCGTATAATATCCTTTCAAACTCTAATTAATGAAAAAGGGAGACTCCTATGTCTTCACTTTTATGTAACTGAACTCTGTATTGAGTTTAATATTAATTTGCAATGATAATAAATTTAAAACTATAGTATGATAAAAAGATTAAATGATTACATTGTTCCTAAGGGAATAAGATTTATATCAGAATTAGGAACTGACTTTAGATTTTACAAGTTACCTGTAAAATGCATTATAAATAAACAACTTCCAGGTTGTGGATTTACAGAGTATTGTTTAAGAGGTCCTGAAAATGTTATTTTATGTAGTCCTAGAAAGATGTTACTAGAGAATAAGAAAGATCAACATGGTAGGGATGTTTATTTAGTAGTAAACGAATTAGAAAAGGAAGTAGCGATTGATAAGGATCTTTCTAAGATTGATAAATCTCAAATATTTTTAGAAAAATTAGATGAGATGGTTAATGGAAAGGATACTGTCTATAATAGATTAATGAATGAAATTAAAGATTACTTAAACGAAAGGAAGTACTTAGGAGATAAACCTTATAAAATTCTTGTAACTTACGATTCATATAGGATTGTAAAAGATATATTAACATCTTTAGGTATATTTCAAAGTTTTTATACTGTAATAGATGAATTTCAAACTATCCTACATGATTCTAAATTTAAGTCTAATACTGAATTAGATTTCTTATATCATCTACATCAATCTCATAGTGCATTATTTGTATCCGCTACTCCGATGTTAGAAGAGTACTTAAACATGTTAGATGAGTTCGATGGTCTCCCATATATTAATATGGACTGGGCTTCACAAGATCCTACCAGAGTATTAAAACCTTCTCTTAAGGTATTAACGATGAAATCAGTAGGGACTAAATTACCCGAAATAATAGACTCTTATAAATCTGGAAATTTTGAAAGAGCTATAAGGATGATTAATGGCTATCCTGTAGAAATTATCTCAGATGAAGCAGTATTCTATGTAAACAGTGTGAATCATATTATATCTATCATCAAGAAATGTGATTTACAACCAGAGGAAGTAAATATCCTCTGTTCTAATACTCCAGAAAATCTTAAAAGAATACAAAAACGGTTAGGAAAAGGTTTTACTATAGGGGAAGTTCCATTAGAAGGAGATTCTCATAAAATGTTTACCTTTTGCACTAGAACAGTTTATTTAGGTGCTGATTTCTATTCACTATGTGCTAGATCTTTTATATTTTCAGATTCTAATATAGATAGTTTAGCAGTTGATATATCAGAGGATTTACCCCAGATACTGGGACGTCAGAGATTATTTAAAAATCCTTGGAAAAATGAAGCTATATTTTATTATAGATCTACTTGTGACTATAGGAAGGTTAGTCAAGAAGAGTTTGATAAGGAGATAGAAAGGAAGAAAAGATCTACTAATAATTTATTAAGATCTTTTGATTCAGCTCCAGATGATGCTAAATATGATCTAGCAAAAACTTATCAGAAAAATACTAAATCTTATAATTATAAAGATGACTATATAGCAGTAAATGAGCATCAGGGTGGAACTTTAATACCTGTACTTAACAATTTAGTATTGGTTAATGAGATAAGAGCTTTTAGGATACAACAAATAGATTATAAAGATAGATTTACTGTATTCTCCACTATTCATAATACTCTATCTTCAGATGATATAATAAATCAAAAGGTATCAGAATTTTTAGGAGAATATCAAAAATTAGGAACTTTTAGAAGTAAGTTGAAATATTTATGTGAATATGGGTTTTCAGATGAAGTAATAGGAATAGTATTAGATCAAATTGGGGAACATGATAATATTAAATCTTACTATTTATCACTAGGTTCACAAAAACTCAGAGCTTTAGGATATGATAAATATAAAATTGAGAAGGAACTTGGAATAGTAACATTTTCCTATGAACTATTAGAGTCTAGTATTTATTCAGAATTTAAAGTTGGAGATAAATTGACATTAGCTAATATAAAAGATAGACTTGATTACTTATATAAATCTATTTCTTATACTGCAACACCTAAGGCTACTGATTTAGAGAAATTTTTTGAAATAAAAAATTCTAGTATATACGAAGATGGGAAAAAGATAAAGTGTTATATGTTATTAAAAAAGAAAGGATAATTTAAATTATGATATATTTAATTAAGAGTGCAGGTTATGGAAAGGATAACAATTATATAGATTTGTTGAAAATTGGATATACAGAAGATACAAAGAAAGAAGGGAGATTCAGTGCATATAAACTTCACAATCCTACTTGTAAAATTTTATATGAACTTCCAGAATTGACTGAGGAAGATGAAAAGAATATTCAATATAAGTTTAGAAAATATTTGTATATAGATTATGGTAGAGAATGGTTTGAATATAATAGTGAAATAGTAAACTTTTTTAAAGATCCAGAAGTAATAAGGAATGTTAAGAATCTTCCAATAAATCCATGTATTATAAATAAAGAACTAACTGAATTTAAGAATAGTGTTAAAGAAATTTTAGGAATTTTATTTGGAATATCTTCTCATCTACCAGTGGAAGGTAGAGATAATGTAAAATCTGTATTTAAAGAAATTTTAGATAAGAAACTTAGAGATATAGATTCAGTATTTGAGTTTTTAGAGTTAAAATTTGATAAGAGCATAATAGATAAGTGTAAGGATCTTTTGGAATGTAGAAAAACAGGTAAATACTGTAATGATGATATAATAAATCAAAAGGTATCAGAATTTCTGAGAGAATATCAAAAATTAGGAACCTTTAGGAGTAAATTGAAATATTTATGTGAATATGGGTTTTCAGATGAAGTAATAGGAATAGTATTAGATCAGATAGGGGAACATGATAATATTAAATCTTACTACTTAGCACTTGGACCTCAAAAACTTAGAGCTTGTGGTTATAATAGGTATGATATAGAGAAGGAGTTAGGGGTAGTAACATTCAGTCAAGAACTCCTAGAGTCTAGTATTTATTCAGAATTTAAGGTCGGGGATAAAATAACTTTAGCTGATATAAAAGATAGGTTAGGTTATTTATATTCCAGTATTAATTATGATGCTACTCCTAAGGCAAAGGACTTAGAGAATTATTTTAATGTAAAAGAGTCATCAGCTAGGGTAGAAATAGATGGTGTTAAGAAGGTAGTAAAAATATATAATATAATAAGTAGAAAATAAATATAAAAAAAGAGGGATTTGTTATTTCCCTCTTTATTTTTCTTCTTCTAAACCTCTAAAACACGTATCCCAGAAGGTGTTACCCTAATAATTGAGAGAAAATTTCAGGTTCTCTCAAGGTTTATACTAATTAATTAAAAATAATAATGCTAATAAAGAATGGAAGACGATTATTTGTTAGATGAAGAAGAAGACCTGGAAAATCAAGGATATCTAGGTCCAGACGAAACAGGAGATGATTCTGACGACGATGACTCTGAAGGTTCTGATGAGAGTATTATTGGAGATGACGAGGATGAGAAGAAAATTAAAGTAGATGAGTCTCAGTATGAAGGTAAGATGACTAAGGACGAACTTTGGTTATCTACAGCATACGATGACATAATAGCAGCAGGAAAATTGAATAAAGATAATGCAATTGAAGATGCTGTTACTACTATAGTTTGGGCTAATCCTAAACATACTTCAGTTAATACAGTCGGAAATATTATTAAAGATTTATTTCATAAGCAAGGTCACTCTCGTATGGTTAATAGCCTCTATACACCTGATACTCCTTTACGCGGAGAAGATGTTGATATAGACTTTAAAGATGAGGATGACTCTGGATTTAATAAGAGATATGCTGAAGAAGCGAGAAACCAAATAGCAAGATTTATAGAATTTTTGGCTACTCGAGATATTAGCAAAGACTCTATTATATCCAAGCGAAGAAAACAAAGACAAATTCCAGCTTTTATTATTTTCTTATTTTCTTCTGGTATGTATGACTTAATTGTTGAATGTCCTACTATGCCTGAAGAATATGCAACTCAGATAAAAGAAGCAATGAGAAAAATTCTAAAAGCTAAGTATGATATCGTCGAAGAATTAGCAAAGAAGTACGAAGAAATGGGTAGACAGGCTGTGGCAGATCGAGTTAGAAAGTTACAGTTATCATGGTTTAATAAAGAACCAGCCGAAATTAGATCATCAGCCGAATACTCTGATCTCGAGCTTACTTATGACGACGTATTGGTTTATCGTGAATATAGATCCAGATTTACTAATACATCAAGAGCTATTACTCAAGATATTATTTCAGATATGATTGAGGTAGTTATAGATAAAGAAGCAGGAGTTTATGAAAGATTAAAAGACAAGACCAGATCAGATGCAATATCAGATGTAAAACAAGTATATAAAGATTGGTCAAAAAATAATCCTGATGATTCTGAACTAGCTACTAAGATAATTTGGAAAGATGTCGAAGGAATGGTTAAACAGTAAAAAATATTAAAATTTTATGTCAGTATCTCTTGAGTTACTAACCGATGAAGCTATCATCGATTATACTAAAAGTGATGGAAAAGATCAAGTTCTATTTAATCATAGAGACTTGGACCTGAAGTACAATGGAATACAACCTATCGCCGGTGGGGTCTATGATGTCGATATTTTTGGCTCACCCATGGAAGATAGATGTATTTGTGGAAAAATTCGACAACCCTCTGCTGAACCTTGTCCTCATTGCGGGGCGAGAGTATTTACAAGAGAAGAGGGATTGAGAAGATTTGCTAGAATTGAACTTCCTTTCTATTACTTGAATGATTTACGTTTTGATATCTTTAAAGAACTTTTCGAAGATATTTTTAAAGATAGTAAAATTGTGTTAGATTTCTTTGGAGACGATCTTCGAAGAAATGGTTATAGTGCAAGAGGAGCGAAGAAATTAGGTATTAAAGTTTTTGATACCTGCCAGTTCGAATATAATCCGACAACAAAAGAACTAAAAATATCAGAATTTATTACTGATGAAGCTCTATGTTCTTACGAAGGATTAATTAAAATTATTGAAGAACATTTCCCCGCTCGTCTTACAGAATTTAAAAAATTAATTAATCGGTATTACCTAGTACAACCTGCTATGATGAGACCTTTTACTCTCGAAATTAAAAACGGGAAAAAAGTAATGGGATCTCATAAACTTAGTATTTGGTACTCTATTATTATCAGACTTTGTTGCGTAGAAGATAAAAAATCTAATGACTTGAACTATGAGGAAGTTACATCTAAATTTAATACCCCTGGAGAAAGAGTTAGATATACAGCCCTTCTACGTGCTCTCTTAAATGCTGGAAAAAAAGAAGCTACAGCACTACTTAATACATCTAAAGAAAATCTAGCACGTGACTTGTATTCTGTCCGTACTAAAAATTCTGCTAGATGTCCTATTATACCTAGTACTACATTAGCTATCGATGAAATCTCTGTTCCGGTACATATCGCTTATGAAATGTGTCGAGAAGGTTTCTTAGATTACTTAATGAAAGAGCTGAATTTTACCAAAAACGAAGCACTCAAAGCAACAAAAGAAGAATATAATAATCCGGAAACTCTGAAAATGTTTAAAGAGTATGCGGAAAAACAAATCGTACTAATGGTTTCCTAATTGGTACGTTAGGTGTAAATCCTAGAATATTACAGTACCTGAAAGCTGTAGTATTAAATTTTGTGTATTGCTGGGAAGAATCTCATTTCTAATCAGCAGTTGAAAGTTATATTTACAAGAAAACAAACCCTAAAAAGAAGAGCTTATGAAGATAAAAAGAAAATTATATTCATCTTCGCTATCTTCTAACAGCCCCTGGAATCGTTCCGAACATATGAAAGCGCTTCACGCACAAGGACGATACACCGGAACTTCTAAAATTGGGCTGTGGAATTCTAGCGAAGAGAAAAGATTAAGAATGGCTCAGATTATGACTAAAAATGCCCTAGATAAAAATGCTAAAGGGTACGGATCTGAATATGCAATGAGAGTAAATAACCGAAACCTCCTTTTTAATAAATTTCAAGGAGAACAAGGATATATGTACTTCGTTAAATTTCCTAAGTCAGTTAAAATCGGATTCTCTAAAGACTGGGATAGGCGCATAAACTATCAATTTCCACACATGAATCATATCTTGGGTGGACAGGTTATAGCAATCATCTCTGGACCTACAACCGAATTAGCTGACCTCGAATTTGATACACTTATTAAATTTCAAGACTATACGAAACTTAATGAAACCGGAACAAAATATACTGAATTTCTAGATCTAAAAGTCAAAAAACAAGTATACGACTTCCTAAAACATAGAGTTTCTGAAAATAAAGACCTAGAATTTTTAATACAAAACTCACTGTAAATATAAACTGTTCAACCCAACGACTATGGACAAAACCAGGCTAGTGTTGTGATAACCTAGTTTTAACCATGGAAAATATAGTCTTTGCAAGATAGAATGATATCTTGGGTAATCAATATAAGTTGGCTAAAGTATTGATTATCACAGAGTTAATCGCCAACCAAGTCTCCATGAATATTCGATTTTTGCAATGAAATTGAAAATCCATGATGACTATACCATATGTAATAGTGTGGCCTAATAAAAGAGATATTAGGAAAACATCAATAATTGCTAGAAAGAGATAATAAATCTAATTAGCAGGGGAAATATAAAATCCCTTCAACGACTATAAATGATATGGATTAAAACCAATGATATAGTCTACTTAGTAAATGAAATATTTTATATAAAAGTGACACTTTCCCATAAACAAACTTTGTGGGAATAAAATCTCACAAAATGCTGGAAATCTAATAAAGAAATCAGCATCTTGGAAATTTAAACCAAGTTCAACGACTAAATATGAGACTAAGAGGATATCTTAGATGATATAGTCTGTCTATATATTAATGTTATATAGATTAACGACAAGTTTGTGAACCTTTAAATAAAAATAGAGGCACTTGAATTTAATATTGAGTGAAAATACTTTAAATTGCTGGAAATATTTAGTGATAGATAAATCAGCAGTATTATGATTTTATATTAATAATTAGAGTTTATATGAGTAATATATAAGTTAAAACATTAATATAAAATTTTATAGAGATGATACAAGAAGAAATTAGATATTATAATCAGTTATGGTATTACAAAACTTATAATCAATTAATAGATAAGTGTATACAAATGGAGTCTGAAGGTTACTCAGAAGATATGTATACAGAGATTCATCATATTTTGCCAAGATGTTTAGGAGGTAAAGATGATAAGTCCAATTTAGTTAGAATGCCTATTAAATATCATATAGTAGCTCATTTATTGTTGTCTTGCATTTACCCAAATAATGTTGGACTATTAAATGCAGCAATTCTTATAATAACAACTAGAGAAGGAGTAAAAGTGTCAGTTACTACATCTGTTAGATTGAGAACTGAATACTCAAATCTTAAGAAAGGAAAAAGATTACCTGAAGAACATAGAAGAAAAATCTCTGAATCTAGAAAAGGGATTATATACTCAGAAGAAACTAAAAGAAGAATGTCTGAATCTAAAAAAGGAATAAATAATCCTAATTTCGGAAAACCTCTTTCTGAATCTCATAGGAAAAATATTTCTAAAGGAGAGAAGGGAAAGATAGTAACTGAAGAACAGAGAAGAAATATGAGTAAAGCACATAAAGGAAAAATACTAACCGAAGAACATAAAAAGAAGATTTCTGAATCTGAAAAAGGAAGGGTTATAACCAAAGAACATCGTGAGAAGATTCGTCAAGCTAATTTGAAAAATAGACATATTTGGACTAAAAAAGTTCAAGGTCCTGACGGAACAATTTATGATTCTTTGAAGATTGCTACACCTCTTTAGGAAAAAGCAAAAAGACTTTAATGAGGTGGATTAAAGATCATCCTGAAAAAGGGTATAGATATATTTAAGATTATTTTATCAACTCTATATAAATTTTAATTTTATAAAATTCATAATACTCAACGACTATAGTAAGTACTTTTAATATTGTGAAATTATTAAAAGATAATATAGTCTACTTCTAATTAAATAAATTAGATATTAAGGTAAATGCAGATTTTTAGCAAAAGTCTGAAGTTTGAGATATAACTTAAGAATTGTTAGAATTGCTAGAAATTATATTTTTATATAACTAGCAGTCTAGATTATATTACTACAATCTAGATTCAACGACTATGTGAACAACTAATGGTAGAGCAATACCATTAGAAGATATAGTCTAATATTAAATCAATTAGGAATAATTATTAATATTGTTTGATGGTGATACCGTTTCTATTTGTAGAAGAGTAGCAAGAAATAATAAAATTTCTTGAAAATTCTATTAAAATGCTGGAATATGTATGACATGATCAGCATCTCTATGAACAAAAATAGAGTTCAACGACTAAATATAGAACCATAGTATTGTATGGATAATATAGTCTATCTTATAAAATATTTTATAAGATGTCAGTTGGTACCACCCGAAGCATCCGCCGAAACCTACGAGCGTATGAGTCCTTTGAAATTTCTGGGGTCTCTAAAATTTCAATAATTGCTGGAACTTTTATAATTTAAGAAAGATCAGCAGGGGAAATATAAAATCCCTTCAACGACTATAAATGAAATCTCTAATGAAAAAGAGAATTATATAGTCTTTCTAGTATAGTATAGATAATTATATTAGATAAAAGCGATATGTGACAATTTATAAGAAGAATAATGAACCTATCAAACTTAAAGGTAGCAAGAAATAATAAAATTTCTTGAAAATTCTATTAAAATGCTGGAAAGTGTATAACATAAATCAGCATCATCGAACAAGAGTGAGATGTTCAACGACTAAATATAGAACCATATAATATTATATGGATGATATAGTCTACAATTTTATATTGTGCTATAAATTTAATCACGAGACACTTAACGGATTTTCTAATAAAGTCCGAAGTTTGAGATATAACTTAAGAATTGTTAGAATTGCTAGAAAGGATCGATATCCAAATTAGCAGGGAAAGATTGATAATATTCTTTCCTTCAACGACTATGTGAACAACTAAGAAGATATAGTCTAATACTAAAAATATATTAGAAATAATGATTAGTATTGTAGCGGTAGCGACGGAATATGTATTTGATGATCAGGAAGAGTTAAAGAGTCCAAGATATTTTTATACAGATTATGTCCAATTACTTAAAGATGCAGAGATAGATAAGAAAATAAAAGTAGGTACACCAATTGTATTTACTGGAAAAATAGGCAATGTGGAGTATCAATCAAAAGTTACTTCTTATGGTCGCCTCAGAATTTCGAAAATTATTGATGCAGATATAGATAAGATTGGAATATTCTCTAATGAGTTTGAACGTATTGGAGCAAAGAGCGCAACAAAATTAAGCCTGTACCTAAATCAATTCCCTGACGGAGTTGAGAAAAGAAAGGCTCTTACAAAATTTGCGCTTAGAGTCGTTACGTTAGCAGGTGTCGTAACTTTTGATTATAAAACGTTATATGCAGATTGCGATACTGAAACTTATAAGAGAATTTGTAATGTTGCGGATTCAAAAGATCTTACTGATAAACAGAAACTTCTTATCATGACAGAGGAATTTAAAAAATATGAAAAAGAAGTTTCTGAAAGTTTTAGTTCAGATTTAAAGAATGAACTAGCACGCGCAAATCGTGTAAAACTAGCCTCAATTGTAGCGATGTCAATGCCTAAGAAGAATTGGGCAATATAATAAGATAAAATTTATTATATTAAAATTATGTTAATTGCTAGAACTGTAAATATAGAATTAGCATCATCAAGCATAAGCAAGGTGTTCAACGACTATATACATAATAATCAAAGATATAGTCTAATCTTATATAAAGTAAAATATAAGTATTGTTGCAATTCATTACATCGGGAGTTGATGAGAGGCCTGTGATAACCCGTGGAACTTTACTCTCGGGATATACAGAGAAAGACTATCAACTTCATGCAATTGAGAATAGGTCACTTCAAAGTATCAAAGTTAGTGGAGTTAGAAATAAAACCTGAACTTTATGGTAGCCCACTATAAATAACAAAGAAATGCTGGAAATAATAATAGACATACAAAGTCTTTTAAGATCAGCAACTTATCGACGAGAAAAAGATGAATTATTAGTACTTTTTAAAACTTAATGTGTAGATTTGAAAAATTCTTAGAGGCTCTAAAGCTTATTGGAAGTATAGCAAAAACTGTACTCTCTGGAATTGAAGAATATAGAAAAATTCAAGAAACAAAAGCTTACCGAGAGAATAAGAGAAATAATGTAAAATATCTACCAAGACCAAAAAGGTATAATAGTAGAAGAAAACAAAGATAAGATCAACGACTATGTATTGTTAGATTAAGGATAATTCTTTAATCATGATATAGTCTAATCTTACGTAAATAAGCGTGAGCAGGATAAGAGATTAGAAGACGTCTTTTAAAAATTATAATATCTAATCTCTTTGAATGGCCTAGTTCAGGATATTTAACACGACAAATTTCATTCCTTTTAAATAGTTTTATATATCATGAAGGAGAAGATCCAGAAAACACAGGATTACTCATTCCACGATATAAAGCATTAGGAAGAACAGCACCGAACGGAAAGGTATACCCAGATAAACCTCTTGCAAATGGTTCTGAAGATGACCTTGTTCCAGTACGTTCGATTGTTACAAAAAGAACTGGAGATTTAAGCACAATTACACCAGACCTGATTGGAAAGAAATTTAAGTTTACTGATGGAGCAGCAATTGGATTATCATTTGCTACATCATTAACTGAAGGTACTACCCAATCAGCACTAGGTCTGAAACATGGTTTTAAAAGCTATGTATAAAAATAGAAATTGCTGGAATACATGAAAAATCAGCATCTAGTAAATTAGTTTAAAACAGTTAATTTAGGAAAGTTAGTATAGAGTCATATTTTTAGGAGAAATTAATATGGCAATAGAATTAATACTATATAAAGGGATTAGCTATTCAGTAACTAGTCCTGGAGAATTAATATATGACGGTGAAGATAAGAAGCATATATTAGATCAATTAAATAATTTATCTAAAGTAGGAAATAAAAGAATAAAATACTTAAAAGATAAATATAACCTATCTGAACTTGATTACTATATAATCGTAGTTCTTAAAGGTGATGAGTCTAAATTACCTAAATGCTCTTATGTAAATCCAAAAACAAAAGAAAATTGTAATGAGTTCAAAAAATTTAGATCATTAATTCCAACAAGAGGAGAAATCTTTCATGATGGTTGTGAAAATCATATTGCAAATGCAGCTGCTCAAATAAAACAGAGAGAAGCCTATAAGAAGGGTATTACTGGATTACAAAAAGCAGATAGAAAATCCAAAGTTTGGAGAGATAGGTTAAGAGAACATGCATTAAAACAGATGAGAGATGGTGATAGTATATTTTCACCAGACAATGTAAGAAGGAAAGATATACAGAAACCAATATCATCTATTAAAATTAGTGGATATAATGATATCTTTAATGAACTTGGAATAGATAGAGATAATGCTTCTATAGAAGAATTAATATTAGTAGATAAAAGAATGTTCTTGAATAAAGGAGAATCTAATGATATTTGTTATTACTATATAGTAGATTTCGAAGATAGCAATATATTTAAATTAGGAGTTACTTCAAATATAGATTCTAGAGTAAAGAGAGGGTATCATGGTTTAAAATATAAAAATTTATCAATACTTTTTGAATCAACTAGAGAAATAATAGCAGATCTAGAGTATAATATAAAAATGGCTTTTAGAGATTCTATTTGTTTTGGAAATGAGGGATTCTCTATAAATAAAAAATCAGAAATACTAAATTATATAAAAAACATAATTAATTCTATTAATAATTCTCCTAAAAATTAATAGATGTTTTAAACTAAAATTTACTTGTTCAACGACTAAGTACTATTATATAAAAGATATAGTCTAAGCTTAATATAAAAACTATTAAGGACTCAATCTTATCAAGATTGAGTTACTGGGTCATGAACGTGTGCTTAATACAGAAGGAAATCTTAAAGCACCAAAACAATGTGAGTTTAGAGAGGAAGGTAGATGGATTTACCTAAAAGTTAGAGGAGGAGAATTAAAATATCCGAGACCTAATAATTGGGTAGGAGTAGGTAAGACAAAATTTGAGAAAGGTGACTTAATAGGGTCAGCTTATAATACTACCTCGCCTATTTACAAGTTGAACGCTCTCATAAAACTTATGCGTGCAAAAGGTTCCGATGGGACCCGATATTTTGAGAAGGATAATGTTATTGTATCTGATTGTTATGCTTTGAATGATGGGGTTATTCATTACAAAGAGACTAAGGAAGGTGATATTGAAGTTTGGATTAGTGATACTCAGTATGATTATAATCCAGATTGTATGTATTATTTTCCTGATGGTACAGAGGTTAAGAAGTTTCAAAGAATTTCCAGCGGAGTTTGCAATATGAATCATGTTATTGCAGAGTTGGGTTCTAATATTAATGATATTTACTTAATCTTTAGAAAACAATTTTATACTTTAACGGATGGAGGATTTGTATCAACTGGTTTATCAGATCTTCATGCTACACAGGAAGAACTTATTGAACTTTTATTTACAGGTTTAACTGATGTAAGTGTAGATCCAGAAACACAGAAGATTGAAGACATCCAATATCTAGGTACTCAAAGTGGTGTTTTAAATAAGAAGTCATTCTATACTGTTTTGTCTTACGGTTATAGCTCTAGAGTCGTGTCTAAAGCTCTCAAAGGGGAATTAAATCTTTCTGGTGACGTAATGACAGAAACTATATTAGGATTACTTTTAAATAATAAACTTGACGAAAAACAAAAGTAAAAACAAATTATGGGAACTATTAAATTTGAAATAGATCTTCCAGAATTTGAAAAAGAGTTAAGTATTAATGTAACTATTCATAGAGACGGTGAGGTGGTTTATACTACTACCTCATCTCCCTCTGTGGATAAATCTAATAATACTAATCTTTTATCGAGCCTTGGAAGTAAACCCGAGCAAGAAAAATGTATCTCTGTGGATGGAGATAAACAAAAAGAAGAAAAACCCAAGAAAGCATCAACTACGTCTCGAAGGGGAGGAAACTTGATGAACTTGGATATATGATGATTAAAACCAGAGAAGAGAATTTTTTGTTATGAACGATAATTATTATAAAATTATACTATCATATGAAATTCCATATAACATTTTAGACAGTCAAGATCCGAATATTATACAGGCAAGAGAAATATTATATGAAAAACTTAGAGATGATATTTTTCCGAAGTATGAAAGATTTTCGGTAAAGCTTACATTACATCAACTTAAAGATAACTTCAATTATCTTGTTACTTATGAAGCTTTTTTTAGATCTCTTGATGGTAAACCTATGGGAGAATATGTAGAGGCTCGTAGCTTAAAAGATAGTATTAAATCAGAATTAGAAACATTTTTTAATTCAGTAGATTGCGAATATAAGCAATTAAATATAAAACCATTAGTATAATGAGTAATTTTAATCAATATTTCAGAAACACTGGAGCAAAAATTATAGTAGATCGATTTTTTAATAAAGTTGATGCATATAATCCTAAAGTAAAAGTTGGAAAAATTGGATATTCATTTATAGAAGAACCTCCTCAACTAGCTTCTTACTATATTGAAAATGGATTAACTGCTACACATAAAGTAAGAATTGAGTATACAACTATAACGGATGGGAAAGAAGATCCTGAAATGAAGTATGCAGAATTCGAAGTTCCTAAAGAAATTGATGGTGCATTTATTATAGAAGGCGCTTATCGTATTTCAACTAATCGAATGGGATCTGATTATGACTGTCGTATTAAAATGTCTGGTACAGAAGATTATAAAGTTAATTTCGACTATGATAGAGTTTACGATATTCAAAAACAGATTCTGAAGATAAAAAGAATTAATCCGGAACTTGGAATTGCAGATAAACCAATTGATATAAAGTTTGAAGACATTGATAAATACTTGGAAACCGATAAAAAGGAGATCTTGAAGTTAACTGAAAGACAAACCAAGAAATTAATGATCAAACTTGACTTGGATTATAAACCTGAGTATATTACACAAAAACTAATACAGGAATGTTTGGCCTTTGGAGATGATAGACTAAAAGACTTAATCATTGACAAAACATTAGAATCAGTTCCTAATAGTTTTATGCAATATATCTTTAGGAATAATAATGGACGTAACTATTTTGCAGCTAGACGAAGAATTACATCATATTTTACAAAGTATGGTAAAATTCAAGATCAAGTTACTGCAATTAGTACTTTGTGTTTTAGATTTTTTAAAGGAAGTAGCGATAACAAAGGAGATTCAGGAGTACAGGTACAAAATATAAAGGTGCCGTTTTATGGAGAAATCTATAAAATTATTAGTAAGTAAATTCGGTGAAGGGTAAAACCTAATACCGAACTAAGGATAATGAAAATTTTTAGTGTAACGAATAAAGACTTACTAACTTATAATTAAAATATAAGTTAAATTTATATTCTGTTCTATATAAGTAGAACTTTATTTATATAGTTAACAATAAGCCCCCCTGGAGTAAATTCCGTTAACTTAGAGGCAATCTCCCAAAAAATTGTTATCCCTGCAAGTGTGGCATTTAATTCGACTTTTACAGATTTAGATTAAGTCTGATTATAGAGTAAAATCTATAATAAAAACTTTGTGAATTGCTGGAAAATAAAAATATAATCAGCATTCTAGATAAAATTCTAGATTCAACGACTATGTACAAAGAAGGAAATCTTCCCTAAGATATAGTCTAGTAATAAAGTGAATGAACTTTATTTATTTGTTAGTCGATATTGCGGATTAATGGTTAGTCCGTTCAGAAAATAATATTCTGATAGAACTTTGTGAATTGCTGGAAATGTCTTCTTGTGAAAGAGGATTTATCAGCAGTATAATCTTATTCTAAATAATTAATAAAGATTGCTATAATAAAAAAGATTCTTGAAAATGAAAATTATAGCAAAAGATATTGAAACAGAATATCATAATAGGTTATGGTATTATAAAGTATATAATAATTTAATAAATAAATCTCTTAATAGAGGATTAAATAAAGATATTTTAGATGGATATTATGAAAGACATCACATACTACCAAAATCTATTGGTGGAAAAGATATTGATAGTAATTATGTTCTCCTTACTGCAAAAGAACATATTTTAGCTCATATGTTATTGGCTAGAATATATCCAGATAATTTAAATCTAGTTAGAAGTACTTCTGCAATGCTTATGAAAAATAGAGGCAGGGTTGATCAATTATTTAATATTTCTCTAAAGACTATTACTAGTATTAGAGAAAATTATGCTAATTATAAGGATGAATTTTCTAAAGAACAGTTAGGAAAGAATATAACAGAGTCTCATAGAGAAAATTTATCTAAATCCCACATAGGAAAGAAATTATCAGAAAGTTCAAAAATAAAACTTAAAGATAGTAGATTTCATATAATAGTTGAGGGTCCAGATGGAACTATATATAATTCAATAGTGGAGTGTTCTGAGAAAACTGGAATACCACAAACAACTATTAAAAATTGGATTAACAGTAATCCAGATAAAGGATATAAAATAATTAGCTCAAATAGACAATCTAAGAATATAAAGATATTAGGACCAGACGGAACTATATACAATAGCATTAAAGAATGTGCCAGAAAATTAAATAGGAGTGATAAAACAATAAAAAACTGGATAGAAAAACATCCAGAATTAGGATATAGATATTTATAGTTAAATCATTTTATAGAATCTTTATTATTTGGATAAGTATTATATTCAACGACTATGTACAAGAAGACGATTAATGTTTTAAGATATAGTCTAGTAATAATAGAAATATTATTTAGTAACGACACCTATTAATTTATTAGTAGCATTCTGATATAAAACATTAGAATGAAAACTCTAAAACTGCTGGGACTTAAAAAAGAATCAGCATCATCTCAAGCAAATAAAGAGATGTTCAACGACTATAGAAAGAGCTTGAAGTAAAATTTCAAAGATAATATAGTCTATTACTTAATAAAATTAAATTAAGTTATAAAAGTAATAATAATACTAACCTCCAGAACTCACTTACAGTTTCATGTCATATTACGGACGATGACGTATTGTTTGATGTGTATGACCCAAACTTTATTAAGGTTACGATACCATATATAGACTATCTTAACAAAAAAGTATGTAGCTCAGAGTTCGTAGATTATGAAACTAACACTTTAAAGCCAGATAAAGATGGTCAAGTGGAGGTTAAGTATAGGATGAAAAGAAAGATGGTTCCAGTCGAAGAAGTGGAATTGATCGATTTACATCCTGATTACAGATTGTCTAGCACAACTCGAAGAATCCCATTTGTGAATTATACAGATAGTGTCAGAATAAGCATGGGTACTAATTTATGTGCCGCTTAAAATAGTAATATTTTAAGTAACCAGTAAGTAAATTCGGTGAAAGAGTGACTGAGCTTTAATACCGAGCTAAAGATAATAGATTTCTTTAGTGTAACGAATAAAGACTTACTAACCAAAATAAAGGTTAAATTTATATTCTAAACTATAATTAAAAGTATATTATAGAAGATTTGACATCAATGCTTAAACAGAGTATACCTCTAATTAATGCGGAGCGTGCACTTGTTGACACTGGAAGGAATGAAGAGTTGAAAGATAATATATTAAATGAAAAATTCAGTTATCCAGAGGGTAAGGTAAAAGATATAACGGAAGATGAAGTTATAATTGAATTGCCTGACGGAACTGAGACAAATATTTTACGAAGAACAGCGATTCAGAGTATAAATGACGTGGCGGTATTTACAGAGCCTAAAGTAAAAATCGGCCAAAAAGTAAAACAGGGAGATATTATAACTGGTGCAGTTGGACATACTCCTGAAACATATAAGGCCGGTGTTAATGCTCTGGTACTTTTCCACGCCTATTATGGTTTAGTAAATGAGGATGCTTTGGTGATATCAGAATCATTTGCAAATCGTATAGCATCTTATAGTATTATTGACCTTATGATTAATGTTAAAAGTACTAGTGCTATTAAGTGGATCGCCCCTATTGGAACAAAGGTTAAATCAAAAGATGCAGTAGTGACATTATATAAAGCTGTTCGTCTTGATGCTATAAATCAGGCACTACAAGAAAAACTCGGAGGACTTTTCGGAGAAGGACATGATCTTTCCGAATATACTATCGAGGATCATCTAGTTGTGCCTAATAATATAGATGAGGCAATAGTATCTGATGTAATGATACAGGAAATGAAGAAACCTAAAATTCCTAAATCAGTAAAATCACCTGACTATTCATTTACACATACCTCTCAGGATGTTATAGATGAATATGAAAAAACAAAATCTAGAAAAATTATCTACGAAAAATATCCAGAGTATATTGCAGCAGATACATTAGATCCTATTAATATGGATCCGGATGCTTATAAAGTTGTATATACTATTCGTGTAAGACTCATAAAGAGAACTATTGGAATGATAGGCTCTAAAATTACCTCTAGATATGGTGGTAAGGGTGTTGTATCAAAAGTTCAATCTGATGATTTAATGCCTATAATGGTTGATAAGGATGGAAAGCAGCGAAGAGTCGAAGTAGTGATGAATCCTTATTCAACAATTAACCGTAAAATTCCGAGCGTCCTTATGGAAACACTACTCGGACTTATAGCACATAAATTACACGATCTTGTAGATGATTATAAGAAAACAAAAACAGGGCAAAAGAAAATTAAACCACTTCTTGAGAAATACTACCCTGGACGTTTTACTAGTTTAGATGTCGAAGAAATTATCGAATGTCATAATACTAGTAAAATAGAAGATATGTATTATTTCAATGTAGGATGTTTCTCTACCAAATTTACACCAGAACTTGTTAATCAATGGGCTGAAGAATTAGGTGTAGAAAGTCAGAGTAAAATTCTTATGCCTGAGACTGAATTAACAGATCTCGATGAATTAAAAGATAACCTAGAACCAGAAGAATATAATAAATTAGTATCTGGAATGACCGGAAAGTTTATAGAAGTAGATAAGCCTTTGATGGCAGGATATATGACCCTTGAAGAGTTATACCATAATAAATTAGATGGATTGTGGTAGATAAAAATTCTATTAAAATGCTGGAAAGATAACAAATCAAATCAGCATCAAGGAACGTTAGTTACTTGTTCAACGACTAAATATAGAACTGTATGAAGTTATATACAGATGATATAGTCTAAATTTAATATATTGTATTAAATATTCTTGATACCATCATATAGTAATAAGGTTACATCAAGTCTATATGGCGTAGATATTAATGCCAAACGAGATGAACCTATACTTGGAAAGGGACGCTATAGACAAACCGGACAAAAGATTGACAAACCAGTCTTTAAATTTTGTGAATTGCTGGAAATATTTACAGTAAAAGTAGATAAATCAGCAGTATATAATATAAATTTGACGATGCCAAAATATAAATTATATGACAAACAAGTGGTATCGAGAAACTTATAATAATTTAGTACTTTCTAGAAAAGAAAGAGGATTAGTTAAATCTAAACTGGATGGATACTATGAAAAGCATCATATTCTCCCCAAATCTATGGGAGGAACTGATAATAGTGATAATCTTGTTCTATTAACTTATAGAGAACATGTTATTGCACATACGTTATTAAATAGAATCTATCCCAATAATAAAAAATTAATGAAGGCTCTTACTAGAATGTTAACATGTGAGGTTAATGATGAAGGTAGGAAAATAAAACGAATAATAAAATCTTCTAGAGAGGCTGAGTATATTAGAAAATTATATTCAGAATCTCAGTCGGGTGAAGGAAATCACAACTATGGAAAAACTGGAGAGAAAGCTTCTCATTATGGTAAGAAACATAGTAAGGAAACAAAAGATAAAATTTCTAAAGCCAATAAAGGAAGATTAGTTGGAGATAAAAATCCTATGTTTAATGTACGTTTAACGGGAGATAAAAATCCTATGTACGGAAAATTTGGAAAAGATCATCCAGCTGCAAAAAAGATAGTAGGACCTGATGGAGTAGTATACGAATGTCTAAATGATTGTGCTAAACATTTTAATTTAGATAGGCATACTATAACTAAATGGATTAAAAATAAACCAGAAAAAGGATTTAAATATTATAATAACTAATCGTCAAATTTATATTTATATTCAACGACTATGTACAAAACTATTAGAAAACTAGTAGAAGATATAGTCTATGGTTAGTATGAAAATTACTAATCTATTGTGGAGAGATGGAATTAGCTGTACTTCTATCTCGAAATGCAGATCAATTTATTAGTGGTGCTAGAAAAGACACTGCGAAGGAAGATAATCAAATATTTTTAAATAATTTACTTGGTCTAGGATTAACCGTAGTAGATGATAAGGGATTTAACCAAGGTGGGTCAAGTCTGAAAAAAGAATTGAACGATTTAAAGATTAAATTCCGTCGTAAAAATAACCTATTAAATATGGGAGGTAATTGATATGGAAAATAATAGCTGTTTAATGCTAAATTGCTCGCTTTATCTTCCAGTATCTCTATCTGCTATATTTAGTAGAGAAGATCTTAAAGATACTGGAATTGAGAATGAATCACATATAACATTATTGTATGCTCAAGGAAAAGAAATTCCCAGGATGAGCATCTTAGGGGATATAGAAACTATCTTAGGAGAACCGGAATTTGATGATTTTATTGAATATATAAAATCTGAAAATACTGAGAGAATCTTGGATAATTTTGAAATCGGATCTTTTGAGAATGATAGTGATTATATAGTGTTGAAAATGAAACAAACTAGTGAATTATACAAGACACTTGGATTAATCAATAAAGGATTAAGAATGAAGTATGAAGTTGCTTCTGAATATTCTTATACACCTCATATATCTCTTGCCGAACTTCAACCAGGAACAGCAAAAAAATACCTTGAGGATCCTAGGATTGAATTAATTCTAAATGAAAGTTTTGTATCATTCGAAGATCTTGTTATATCTTATGGACCTAGTAATACGCCTGTAGATAGATTGAGATATAATCTAACTACATTTAATGCAATTGATTACTTCTTTCATACAGAAAATATGAGAAAAGAAAATTCAGAATTAGATTAAAAAATTAAATAACCCTAGTATTCTTTATACCTAAACTTCGATAGAGGTATTTGTTTTACTAGGGTTTATTTAACTTAAGGAAATAGAGCGAATCAAATCCTTATAAATGTAGTAATAAACAAAATATTAATATTATGGAATCATCAGAAATTAAATTACCAAAGAAAGGGATTGTTATTGGAGTTGAGTTAGATAATCTTTATGAATTTTTTAATCGAACTCAACATTCAATAGGAAATATGGGAAAATTTGAGATCTTAGCTGAACTTGAGAAAAAAGTAAAGGGAGAAAAGATACGACACTTAACTAAATATGTTTCTATAGTATATAAACAACCTTCAGTAAGTATTGTATTTAGAATTTCTCGTTATATAAAAGGAGAGAATCAAGAAGAATATATAGTTTATTACAAGTTTGAAGGATTTATTTCCTAGAACAAAAATTAAAAGAGAGGAATATTTGAGTCCTCTCTTATTTTTTTTTATTTGCTTTCCACTAATTCTTTTGTTGCCTTTCTATGATAACCTTTCTTCTCAAATGCTTCAATAAAAATTCTTTTATGTATTGGATTTCCGGCCACATCTTTTCCGTAGTATTGATTTCTCCAATGACCTCTTACACCAAAGGGACAATCTATATTTATTTCAGTATCGTATAGTTTATCTACTATAATTACTCCTTGATTTCTTCGGCCAGTATTAGGATCTTCAAATTGTGTAGGTTTATTTTTTACTTTTCCAGATAACACAGATTCAAATGTTTCAGTTTTAATTTCAGAAGTCATCAAAAATATAAAACTTTTAAATAATTCATAGATAAATCTGTATTTTATGCTAAATGATTCCTTAGCTTCAACCGAATATAAAGTTTGATTATAATTATTTTTAAAATATTTAATAAGATCATCTATAGTTTTATTATTTGATAATAAATCTTCTTGACTATCTATTACCTCTTTATAGTAATCTTCTAATGTATCTGACCATCCTAATGAGGTAAACTCATTCATCATTTTTGAAGGAATACTTTTAAAAAATTTATCCAAACAATTAAACTGTTTACAAAGTTTGTATGAGTTAACAAATTCATCCATGCTATATAAACAACCTTCTAAGTTTAATTCAGAAAAATTTAATAAATCACTCTTTTTTATTACTACACTTCCTAATGAATTAAATGTTTTTTTATCATTGCCCATAATACACTTTCCAATAAATGCATATAGTATAATATATTCACTTGTTATACAAAAAATAGAGTGGGCATTATAGTCTGTTTCCTGTTTATCTTTCGTACTAGAATTATATATCAATCCAAACTTAGCTTTCTTTTCTGAATTTCTAAATAAGTTTTCTAAGTTCTTTTTACTGACTATATCTCTTAATTTGTTAGAAAATAGCCGTTCTTTATTAAGTGAATAAAATCGAATATAGTTTTGTATATTACTTGAAATTTTATATTTTCTTATAGGTCTGGGTTCTTTACTTGCAACTTCAAAAAATACATTTTCAAATTCAGTAATATGTTTACGGTTCCTTCTAAATTTTTCTAAGCCTTCTTTTTGTAAAACATATTTTACTGCAAATAATTTCTCGTAATCTTTTTCCATAATTTTTCTTTCTTTTAGTTTTTATTACATTAATAAGGATTTTGAGGAAATAAAAAAAAGAATATCCAAATTAATGAATATTCTTTAAATAGTGGGCCCAGCCAGGCTTGAACTGACGACCTTCTGATTATGAGTCAGCTTCTCTAACCAACTGAGATATGGGCCCTGTTATAATTATGTCTAGTATCGGGAGGGGAGCTCGAATCCCCACGGGTCTTATTTTTCTGCCCAAAACATTTTAAGTGTTTCTTGTCTACCTATTCCAACATCCCGACATCCTTTTTAGTTGTTATTGTGTCTTGATAGATTTTTTTATTTTATTTCAGAATTTCTTCCTCCATAAAATTGATTTCCAGATTCTATAAATAATATCTTTCAATCTTTTCTATCATATATAAGAATTTCAGGGTTTCTGAGATTCCTCTTTTTCCTCAAGTTTAAAATTTCCTGCAGTACCATGTCCTAATGATAATACTAATTCTACAGCCTCAGGACCTCTCATGTAATAACATCCATCTGGTGCAGGTTTTCCAGAGTTAAGGTATTTATTTGTAGTTTTTTTATTAAATCCTATAGAGTTAATAAAAAGATATACTCCAAGAATTTTAGATTTATCCTTCGAAAATTTATATATTATATTTTCCATCTTTTTATAGAGGGTTTCACTATCTCCGACTTCAATAACTATATACTTTCCCTCACTATAATAGACTTGTAGAATGTACTACTATTTCTTCCTAATTCAACAGCTGCATCCACTTTAGATTTATAAAATGTTATTAAATTTCCTAATAAATTGCACAAGATAACAGGTTTAGATAACTTTATTTGTGTATTAGGATTTCTCATATTTTCAGAATGATTTGTTAGTTTTAAATTAGAAAAGCTATTATCATAAGTTATAGTATTAATATGGTCAACTTCTTCTTCTTTTTTTAGATTTCTTTTTAATATATATTCCATAATAACTCTATGTAAGTAATATTTACTAACTTTTACATACCCACTACTATTAATAAATCCTAGTAATTTGTTAGTTTTATTTGATTTAGCAAAGCCTTCTTTACATATAGACATCCATGAGTACTTCCAATGTTCATGCCATTCATAATCATCTATATTTCCAGAAAATCCTATTACTTTATAAAATTTCTTTTTGCCTTGAGAATCTATAGATTTCCAAAAATATCCATGATATCTACTGTTTCTAGATATAGCTGAAGTAATCATTTTTAGATTATATCCTTTACTATTTTGAGAATTTATTGTAAATAATTCATTTCCTAGATCATCCATTGCAATATAAGTATTTAAATACTTTTCATTAATGGATGAACGTCTTTCTGGACTATTATTTTCTTTTATAGTAACCCATTCTAGATTAGATAGGTCATTATTACTTGGATTGTGATCAATATGATTAATTATGTTATACTTTTCAGGCTCTGAATTATTATAAAAAATATTTGCCATTAGTACATGAATTTTAAAAGTTCTATTTTTATTATTAGATAAGTATAAACTAACATTAACATAACCTCCTACCAGAAATTGTGTTAAGAGTTTTTTAGTATTCTTATTTCGGACTTCTTGAAGTTTATTAATTTCATAAATATCCTTAACACCTGGATACACTAATGGAATAAATTCATGGTCAGGGAGATTTGGGTATTTTTGATCTTGGCGATTAAATGGTTTTTCTTTACACATAACAAAATATTTTTTAAATTAAACATCTTTTTCATCATATATAAGATTAAAGACCTAGATTTCGCGCGTTTTATAAATTTCAAGCATTAATAATGTAAAATTTAAATGAAGAAATTATGAAAATACAAACAATTATTGACCCAAAACAGCTTGGACGAACATCTCAAGAATTAATAGAGATATTTTTGAAAGATAAAGTTTGATTATATACAGCTAGATTCTTCAGCGGAAAATATCAAGTATCCATCTCAAGGCTCTAAGATATTTATTCCTAGCCTTACGGGAAAAATCTTGATTACTTATCCGCTGGGTGTTTTAGCTGTAGTAAGTGTGGAGGAAATACAAAATAGAGATCAACTTATAAAAGAAATTGTAGAAGCTTATTATGAAATTTATAAACTAGACAAAGATTCAGAACAGAGAATAGGAACTGGAATATTTAGAATCTGGGGTCATAGTCTTAGAGATTTAGTACTCCATACTATAAATATTTACGAACAAGGAATTATAACCCTTGGAATAGATAGTTAGGGGAAGAAATAAAAAGAGAGGTTTTTGACTAATTAAAAGTCAAGTTTCCTCTCTTATTTTTTTTTACATAAAAATATCTTGACCATTGATCTGTATTCTTATGTTTCCGAAGGGATTGCCTCCGATTATGCCGCTAGTTCCAGGGATTTCTTCAGGGATCACCTCTTCTATGACATCTTCATCATTAGTAATGATAGTTGGTAATTTTTCTTCGTCGACTGATTCTATTATTTCCTCTTCCATAATTTATTCTCTATTAAAACAATCCAAGTAAGTTAGTAATATCTCCTATATCTGTATTACTAATTTTTGTTCCTTCTACTTCTACTACTTCACCTTCTTGATTTACATATCTAGTGCCAGGGAAAACTATTTCTTTTTTCTGAATTGCTGCCTTGTATTCATAATTTTCAGTAGATTCTTTAAGTTTTTTTACCCAGTATTTAGCATAATCACCTTCTACTGCATCAGGATCATATGGTTCTTCAAATAATCCTTCTTTTGGTTGAGGGCATTCTATTTTTACTTTAATAACTGAGTCTTCATTTTCAGTATCAGTCATTTCATATTCCCAGTAAAAGTAGTTTTTCTTTTTATTACTTTTATATGTACCTTCTGTTTTAAGGTCATCCCATATATTTTTAATAAGCTCCACAATATTAGTAGTACTTGCTTGTCCTGGAGTTAATAAAATTTGTTCTTGAACTAAAGCATTTTCAATAATAAATGCTTGTCCTTTAATTATTTTTGATTTACTCATTGTTTTTATTATTTATTTTAGGTTCAAATTCCCAAGCTTTTCCATAACCTTGAGACAATATTAATTCAACTGCTTTATCTCCTATAGAGGATTCTATAGCTTTGTTTTCTGAGTTTGATAAATTACTTTTCATTATTTTTATGAATAAAACCTCATTTATTATAATTCTTTTGAAAAGGGATCTCGGGAATAATAAAGTTTGCAACCTCTATTACTTCCTACATCCCTAAAAAATTATAATGAAAAGTAAAAAGAACATTAGATCGATCTATAAATATTTCTTTTATAAATTTTTCTAATGTTCTTTCATATATTAGGTTTTTAACCTTTTTCTAAGTGCATTTTTATCATTTCATATTATCACTAGCTACTTTTTCAGCTAATCTCAAGTATGATATGCAATTATAATATTCTGAGTCTTCTTCTGGATATACTATTTCAGATACACTAAATATTTTATCCACTTCTTTTTCTACTTCAGGATCATGAAGATATTTTTTCATAAAATAACTTAATCCTCCCAAAACAATAATACCGTCATCTAGAGCATCAAGTACCTCTCCATAATTTTTATCTAAATATTGAAAAACTTCGATAATATATTTTTTTGAAAACTCTTCAACTTGTCTAGATAGATCTATTGTTTTTCCTCTGCGTTTTAAAACTCCAGTATCTAAAATTACCTGTCCTTCTTTAATTGAAATTGATATTGAGTAATTTTTATATAGATAATCAACAAGATCGTAAACTATTCTAATTACGCCAGAATCTTTTACTCCTACAGCAGCACCAGCTGAAGAGGTACCATTGATAATACTACAGAAATCTAAAGTTTCAAATCCTCCATCAAGTATTAATGCATTTCTTAATTTGACATCATTACGTCTAGAAGCTTCACGAACATTTAGCCCATATTCATTATAGGTATATTTACACGATAAGCCTTGGCAAAAACAATATATATAATCTTCTTTATTTATATTTAATGTTTCATATAAATAATCTAATAACTCATCTACGTTATCGTTGGTATTAAAAGCCATTGATAAACCAATAGCTAATTTATCAAATGCATTTATTCCTTCATCTCCACCATATTTTTTTATTAAATATGACAACCATGGAGCATAAACTGCTTTTAAATCTTCAAAAGTTTCAAGCTTAAGTAAATAAGATCTAGGTACTTTTAACGCTGCAGGTCCTAATACATAATAATCTCCTCCTAATGGAAATACCATATCATCATCACTTTCAAGTGGTTTTTCAGGGAGTTTTGCTGTTGCACTAATAAACTTTTCAAATTTTATTAAACCGTTGGAATCCTTAAAAGAACACTTAATAGCAGAAAAACCAACATCAACACTTAAAATTCTCAAATTGCTCATCTTTTATAATTTTCTAAAATTTGTTCGTAAGCCTTTATTATATTCTTATCAACTTTATACTTCTTGAGATCCCCTAGAACAGTACTGGTTAAGAAATTAAATGGTACATGTGGGAGAAGTGCAGTATATCCAGATGTAACCATACCAACTGAAAAGTGTTCTGTTGGTTGATTAAGTGCTACTACGACGATCTGAGTTAATCCTAACTCTCCCGTAGTATCTTTATAAGCAAATACTAAATCTCCAGCGAGTAATGAACTATGAATACTAGCCCATAAATCATTTGCTACAGACATTGCATTATCCCATCCCCATACTCTTCTTTTCTCTAGAAGTTCATAATCTTTTCCCGACATTTTTTCACTCTCCATCGGATTCGAGTTTTTCTTTGTCTTTTCCATCACTTAAAATATAAATTAGTATATAATAATAATCTGCTTCTTCACAATCAACTTCTTGAATTCCAACTACATCAATATTAGAATAATCTCCCCAGATCTTTACTACTTTTGACAATGACCCTAGAATATGTGCTAAATATTCAGGAGTATCTTGATATTTTCTGGCTTCGAATAGAATATTATAATAAATCCATTCACCAGCTTCTCGATTTCTTTTCTTTGTTTCTAAAAATCTCAATCCTATTCCTGGAGTTTTATCTGTATAATCATATTCTAAGATTCGTTGGGTTAATTGATTTTGAATCTCTAATCGAGTATTTCCTTTTAATCCAAGAAGTCGTTTTATATCGTTATTGTATTCCGGAACTGCCATAACCTGATCCTCCTCGTTCTGTTTCATCAAGTTTATTAACTTCCTCTAATTCCATATGAGTTACTTCTGCACAAACCATCTGAGCAATTCTTTCTCCGTGTTCTACAGTTACCTCTACAGGACTAAGATTAACTAAAACTACTCCAATTTCTCCTCTATAGTTTGAATCTATAGTGGCTGGTCCATTTAAAACTCCTAATCCTTTTTTTAAGGCTTCTCCAGATCTAGCTCTAACTTGGATTTCAGTTCTAGGGGGAAGTTGAACATATATGCCTGTAGGAACTAATTTTCTCTCTAACGGTTTTAATGTAAATTCTTCACCGATATTTCTAAGGTCCATTCCAGAATCTCCAGGTTTTGCATAACTTGGAAGGGGATAACCCGATTTATTAATAATTTTTACAACCATGATACTGTATTACTATAAAATGTTTTATTACCTATACCTAAAAAATGTTTTTGTTCACGAGAATCAGTATATACATTTAAATCCCCAATAAAATCTTCAATAATTGTATAACACCAATCTCCATATTCTACTAAAAAATCTGGCTTATATTTTAAAACTTCGTCAAGATAAAATACTCCAAAAGTTCCAGAATCTACACAATATCTTCCAATAGTTTCCCTTTGATTAACTAATTTTTCAAGATTAATCTGATTTTCAATTGAAGGATTATCGTAAAGATTATAGTAAGCTTCTTCAATATTATCTACGAATTTTTCAAGCTCAAGTAAACCAAGAATATCTTTTAGTTTTGATACTTTCCATCTTCCATCTCCAACTCCAGTATCTTCCCAAATATAATTATCAGAGAATCCTACTTCTTCAGAGATAGTCATATTATCATAATTAAATCCGTTTCCCCAATCCTTGTTTTCTGCAATATAGCAAGGATCTGTGATAATAATCGTTCCGTTAAAATTCATAATTTATACTTTTTTCTTGTTTTAAACTTAAATAACCAGGATGTTCCAGAAATAAACTTTACTTGTCCAATTACATCTGGTCCTTTGTACATTTCATTAATATTAGTTGAATAAACATTGAATCCATAGTTTTCAGGGCCAAGACAAGTTCTAGGTTTTATCAATTCTCCAGATGCTATTAAAGACTGAAGAGTTGACATTAGATAATCGTAATCTTCTGGTAATAGATAAGTTGGTTTTTCTAAGTCTTCCAGTGCTAAACAATAATAGACTGGGAGACCTAGATATACCGTTTTACCTTTCTGTTCAAATATAAGTAATCTAGATTCTTTTTCATATCTTACTTTAATTGGAATCGGAAAGTTTGTTTTTATCGTATTATCAGAAAACTCTACTAAGGAATTATATATTTCTAGAATATCATTTTGTAGAGTAGTCATTGTAATTAATCTTCAGAAGTTGCACAAAATACCTTAATACCCATCTGATCTAAAAGGTTATAAATCTGAGTAGTAATAGCTGGTGATACGGATCCAGTAGTGTTCTTAATTTTATCCATATTATTTAATAATAATGTAAATGGATTTTTAACACCACTTAATTTATTAGGATCAAACAAACCAGACTGTTCTACAATTTGTCTGAGAATAGCTGGAATTTCGAGACCTTCACCGGGAATAATTTTAGTTGCAGTTGGGTAATCATATTGCATAAAATTGTAATCGATCACATTCCACTCTACCACATCACCTGTCGGAATACCAGATGCATTTTCTTCATCATCAGCTACATTTTGGATTTGAACAAGATAACCAACTTGAGCTAACCAATAATTAATGCAAGAAAAATCCTTAGTACTCATTGTAGTTTCTGAATTAATAAAGCTTACTAATTCAGCATTACCAATACTATTTTCGAAATTTGCTAAATTATTCTTTAAAAAACCCTTAACAAATTCCATAACACTTACACCCATACCTTCTTTATCAAAACGGCTACGAGCAACACAACGGCCTACCATAGAATTCATTTCTTGGGCCGGAATAGAATACAAATTTACTTCAATCATTTTAATGTTATTTTATATAATATTTAATTCGGGACTATCAACTAGTAAGAAAATAGCCCATAAACGCTCTTCAACTAAACCTGATTCAAACAATTCTTTTTCAGACGTAGTAAAATCTCCAACAGTTAAAATAGCTTTATATATCTCTATAAAATCTATTTCCTTACCATTTTTCCAAGATATATACTGATCAACTAACCAAGATTCAAAAGGTGCATTATTCATTTGCTGGTAATCAAGAATAATAAATTCATTAATTCCAAATGCATCCTTAAGGAGTTGAAAAATATCTGAAATTCTTGCTCGATAGGAATATTTAGATACTAAGATTTTATATACTGCTTTTACTGTATCAGTATAATCTGTATCATTTCTTGTTTTTATATAATTTTTTCTTCGCTCTAAATCAAACATTTTCTATCTCTACTTCTAATGGAAATAATCTTTTAATTTCAAATAGTTTTAAATATTTATCATTATATTGATCCATAAAATCTTTCACTTCTTTATAATGATCAAATACCCAATTTCCATTAAGACTATTTAATATCTTTGATTTATCTTCAAGTTGAAATAAGTAAGTCTCAATAGTGATATCATTTCCTGAACCGTGATAGGATTTAGGAGTACTATTTGTTTTTTCAATATTGAATATATCTCCCCAAATTGGATCTCTCCAATCTATATCGAGTACATAAAATATTAATTCTCGAATAAAAGATAATTCGAATAGTTTATTAAATGAGTTCCCTGATCCTCTCCATTCATACTTAAAAGAGTTAACTTTATCTTCCAAACCCCAAGATTTTATTAAGTCTAAGAGTTCAAGATAAAGTCTATTCCATTCTTCTTTTGGTTTTTCTACGATTATTGCTTCTTGTTTAAATTCCAATAGACTTTTCATAATAACTTCTTAAGATTGTATAACTTGCTTTCCAGACTAAATCTAAATTCCTCACTTGCAGATCTGTCTTTAGGTAAGATCTTAATTGATTATAGTAGTTATCAGGATCATTTCTTTCAACACTTCCTAATAATTGATCTATATTAATCCCAGTACTTTCCCACTTAAATCGATCTATAACAAGTAACTTATTAAGATCTAGTTGTTGTTTAATATTACTAAGAGACCCTATATAATTATTCATTCGATCTAATCTTTCAGTACACATAGGATTCCCACATTTCAAAAGACTTCCATAAACATCTTTCTCCGACATACTGTAACCACAACTGCAAGTCGGCCACATAAAATCTCCATTACCTTCAGTAAAGGAATCTCCTACCATTGGAATAGTTGAATTGGCCATAATAATACTTACTATCGCTCCAGGGGTAATTTTCTTTTTTACCATTTTTCCCACACTTCCAGCACTTGGTTTTCTTACTGTACATCCTTTTACTTGAATTGGGTCGATTAGAATGTTAGCTGACCAAGAATCTTTTCCTTTAGCTACTTGAGAATTCCATTGTATACCTCTTACTGTAGTTTTTAAAGCTTCAGTTCCTGATCCAGCACCAGCAAATTTAAGAGCGCCAAGACATATTCCAAACTCATTATATACTACCCAACCATCATTTAAGAAATAACCAGTTGAAGTAACTGTTTTATCTGTTTCTGTATATTCTTTATTTCTGGCGCTCATAAGTTCTTCTATAGTCCATACATCAGCAGGAGAGAATAAGATATGTCCATCAGTTTTTGAATGTACAGTCTCAAACATTTTTAAAACTTCTCGATAATCTGTTTTTCTTAGTATTTGTCCTTCTATTGAATCATCAGTATAATATCTATAAGCTCTAAGAGTTAATAAATTATTTACCTCAGATTCACAATACTTAGAATTTATTAATCCATTGGCTCTTTGTCTAGCAGTTTCAGGATCAGTATCGGAAAGTCGATTAATATCAACTAATGCCTCCGCCTGAATTGCTACTATACCTTTTGGAAATCTTTTTGGAAGAAAGTTTATCAATTTCCAAGTTTGATCTACTCCATAATTATCCAAGTTTAAATTTCCAACTGTAACTATTCTTTTTGGGATACCCGTTGAAGAATCTAAGTAAATTGCTATACTGGATCCATCATACTTTAAATCACAGTATTTTCCAGAGTTTTCTTTCATAAACTCAGAAAGAGCACTCAACATAGTTTTTTCTTCAACTTTTTTCTTTTTAATTTTTTCTATATAAGAATTTTTTGTCTTAGTTCCTTTTAAATATGTTTGATAAACATAATCTCTGACAAAAAATCCATCTTCTTGCGCTGCTCTAGCTTCTAACATATCATATACAGCATCATCCATTCCGGTAGGTACTGAATCAATGTAATAATTTTTACATGCAAGAATAAGGTCTTTCCATTTTTCTAATGATTTTTCTGTAATATTATTTGTAACACACATAAATTTATTTATCTTTTAATAGCCATCCAATCATTATATCTTGGACTTCTAAGTCAAACATTTTTTTAATATTACTAAAGTCATCTTCTGGTATAAAAGATGAGTTAGGTTTTATTGCAACTTCATATTCAACTTCTCGACGATCAGAATATCTAGTAATTATCTTATATCCAAGTTTTACTAAAAATTCTTTCATCTTATCATAATCCCAGTGCATTCCAAAAGGTTTAGACATCATCATATTACTAATAACTAAATCAGTAAGTGGACAATCTGGTAAATCTTCCGGCTCAAAATCAAAATCATCTTCTTGTCCATCAAAATTAATATTTCCTTCCTCCCCATCATAGAGAGGAAAGTCGTTATCATCTTCTTTTTTCATAATTTCTTTATTTTATTTAACCTCATTAATTAGAAAATCAAGCTTTCTCGGCTGCGTATTAAGCATGTAATTTATAATATAACTTATTCCAAAACGATCGATCATATCATCTTTTGTTTTTGATAATATATTTTCTATAAAATCAGGAAAATTTATAGAAATTTTGTCGGTTAATTCATAAGCTCCTTGAATTGTTCTATAGTAATATATCTCAGATTCAGAAGAAATTCCATTAAAATCGTATAAATCACTTTTTAAAAATTTATTAACAAATTCCACTCCGATCCTTTTATAATTATCTCCGTGAGTAATTGTATAAAATAATTTCTCTCTTTTAGCTTCAAACCTATAACCTCTTAAAGAATCTTGAGAATTAATTAATTTTAAAATTTTCTCAAAATTTGGAAGTTTTGAGGTATCTGATCTATATTTTTCTCGATAAAGATATGCTAATCTAGATATATAACCTTGATATCTACCATCTGCTAAAGACATATATAACCATTCGTCACTAAATCCAATTGAAACTGAATTGGTATCACTAATTATTATCTTTGTCATAGAATAATGAAACCCCACCCTGGGATAAAATATCAAAACCAGGATGAGGTGTAGTATATTATTATTTATTAACCTTCTATTTTAGTTTCGGAAATATTATCATCGATAATTGTACAATCAATTAAGAGAATCATTGATGCTGCTGAAATAGAATTTTCAAGAGCTATTCGAAGAGATTTAGAACTATCTAGAATTCCTTCTTCAAGTAAACTACCATACTTTCGAGTCTTAGCATTATATCCAATTCCTGGTTTAGATGATTTAACTTTTTCTAGAACTACTTCTCCTGAGACTCCTGAATTATCCGCAATTGTTTTAAGAATTACTGGAAGACTTGAGAATACAATTTCTGCACCCTCTACTTCGTCTCCGATTAAAGATTTCCAGAATGTTTTATCTTTCTTTGCTTCTAATGATCCTTTATAATAGATATAACCGCTTCCTAAAGAACATCCCTCAGCGATAGCACTTTTAGATGCTAGAATAGAATCTTCAATGGTCTGTTTAAGGTTCTGTTTTTCAGTTTCAGAAGCACCACCAGCTCTCACTACTGCAATACCCCCACTAAGATTTGCTACTCGTTTCGCAAATTTAGTTTTATCATAATCTGATATTCCTGGATCTGTAAGTTTAGTACTAAGAATTTCTACTCTTTCAGCAATCTCTTTAGAATCACCGCCACCTTCATAGATAATACATGAATCTCTAGAAATTACAACTTTCTTAGCTACTCCAAGATCCTCTTTTGTTGCTTGTGTGACTGATAATCCGTTCTCAGGAGAAATATATTTACCGCCAGTTAAAATTGAAATATCTGCCATAATATTTTTCCTTGAATCTCCGAAATCAATACCTTTCACAACACAACATCTAATCGCACCTTGAAGAGTATTCATGACAAGAGTTGTATTTACTACTTCATCAATATCATCTACTATAAACAAAAATGGACGTCCAGTAGGTACAAGCTGTTCCATTAACGGAAGAATTTGCTGCACACTAGATAATCTTTCTCCTACTACAATTACATAAGGATCTTCCATTACACAAGTTCCATCAGTAGGATTTGTAACATACTGTGGAGAAGCCCAACCACGATCGAGTTTCATTCCGGTAGTTACATCAATAGTAGTTTCAAGACCACTAGAAAAATCAGCTGTAATAATACCAAGCATTCCAACTTTCTCCATACATTCAACTACCAGATTTCCAATGGCCGGATCATTATTGGCTGAAATAGTTGCCACTTTTCTGATCTTTTCCATATCATCATTTACTGGAATTGAATTATTTTTGATATACTCAGCCATCCATTTTCCGGCCTTAAGCATACCAGATTTCACCTCATTTACATTAGCTCCAGTCCGTAATGCTTTCTGTCCTTTTTCGCACATTTCTTTGATTAATAGTGAAGTCGAACTTGTACCATCACCTGCTAATCTTTCTGTTTGAGCGGCAGCATTTTTTACAAAGATAGCTCCTGTATTCTGAAGTTGATTCTTAAATGAAATCGACTTAGCAACAGTAGCTCCATCTCTTGACACCTCTGGACCTGTAAATCCTGAAATACATACGGCTTTACCTGACGGGCCGAGTGTTTTCTTAATTGCCTCTACTGATTTTTTTACACCTTCAATAATTTCGGCCTGAGTTTCAAAGCCGTGATTAATAATTTTTCCTTCTGACATGTTTCGTTTTAATTAAAGTACTACAATAATTTCATTTAAAGTTATAACACGATATTCTGTTCCATCTTGAGTAAATGATTTTCCTGTGTTTGGATAAATCAAGATAGTATCACCAGGTTTTAATACTCCCTCGCTAACTTCTTCACCTACTCCAATAACCTCAGCTTTTTCACATTCACTCGCAGGAACAACAAAATTTCCTATCTTTTGAGTCATAGTATCTTTTTTATCTACTATGACCAATACTTTAGATTGAATTACTTTCATTTTTATTAATTTTATTTTAAATTTTTACTCATATATAAGAAAATCACCCTTAGAAATCACCCTTTTTATTGATTTGGAGAAGAAAAACCAACTTCCGTCTGTGAAATCTTAAAAGCCTTATATATGAAAGAATAAAAACCCAACCACCTATAACACAGTAGGCAGTTGGGTAAAATTTTTAAAGGAATTACAACAAATCAGTAGAAAAATTTGAACATTAGAAAAAGTATCAACCCTTTAAAAATTTTCAGAAAATGAAAAAATTTTTAATTGTAATTATCATCCTTATATTAGGGATGATATTTCTAGGTAAAATTTTTATAGTAATCCTAGAAGTTTTTGCACTATACTCAGCATTTAGAATGAGTTATGATGCATTATTTGGAAAATAAATATAAAATATTTTCATGGAGAGATTCGAAATAAACGAATCTCTTTTTTTTTATTTCTCCCTAAATTCTGGATGATCTTTATAATATTCTTCTAATTTTTCTGGAATATACTTTTTAGCATATTCATATGATAACCATCCATAACCTTTATAGTGACTTGATTGATTTTTTATGACCTTATTAACCGAACTATATAAAAAACCATCCTTTTCAAGTTCTTTCGGATCTTTATACATTTTTATAATCTCATTTGTATTGAAATCAATACATAAATATCTCCAGAGTTCTGCCTTTACTAATATTACTTCTTTATTATTATAAAATTCATTTAATTTATTTTGGTCTAAATCAGAGTAATGTTTCCAATAATATCCTCTATAGAACTCTTCCGTTCTTATAGCAGTTTTTACAGATTCTCTTATAAATCCATCTTTCTTTACTCCAAGAATATTTTTGTAAATTTTTATAACTTTATGATTTACATCTAAGCATACTATTCTTGTTTCTTTTATATCAGGTCCTTTATCAATAATTTTTCCATCATTTTTATAAAATTCTTCTAATTTATCTTTGTGGCTTTCTTCGAATTTAGCAAATTTATACCAATAATATCCTTTAAATTTTACTTGATTCTTTGAAAATATCCTACAAATAGATTGAAAATTATAACCATCTTTTCCAGCATCATGATAGTTATTATAAATATTAAGAACTGTAAAATTTTTATCACATCTAACTATTTTTTGCGGAGGTAAACAATCAGGATCCTTCAACTTTAGTATTGGTAAGGAGTCTAAACATTTATATTTAATAATTTCATCGTTATCTAGCCAATCTATTAATTTACACCAATAATATCCTTTATAATAATTTATTTTCTTTCTTCTAATTGTATTAGAAATAGAACTTGAATTAAATCCATCCTCTTTAAGTTGAATATCATTAAGCCCAGAATATATTCTAACAATCTTCTTATTTTCTGTATATGCTATTATACTATTTAGACTTATTCCCCAAGTTAAAAATATGCTCTCTTCATCATTATGATAATAATTATCTATTTTTCTTAACTCCTCTTCTGATGTCCATGATGATAAATCGTACCAGTAATATCCTCTAGATACTCTATTATTCGCTTTAATAGAACGTCTTACGGTAACTTCAGAAAATCCATCATCTTTCAAGTCCATCATTTTATTATATATTTTTAGTATATTTTTATCTTTATCACAACAAATTACACTATTAGATGAACATTTAGAACGTAAATTTCCCAAATATTTTATAAGATTTATATCAGCCTCTTCAATTAATTTAATAGCATTTTTTCTTTTCACTGTAATACACTCTCTATTAGCCACCATAAAAGATGCAGCACTGGCTAATTTTAAATTATCTGGTTCAATATAATGTAGAAGTATGTGAGCTAGTATATGTTCTAACCCAGTCAATAAAACATAATTATTCTCTTCATTTAGTCCACCGCAACAAATAGGTAATATGTGATGACATTCAGTATAATAACCTAATGATTTTCTATCTAAACCTCGGGATAGTGCATTATCTATTAATTCACAATATTGATTTAAATAAAATTCAATATCTTTTCCTAATTTTACGATATTAAGAATTTTAATGTTATCTAGTGAATCTAATTGATCTCCTAGTTGTAACATTAAAATTCTACTAAAACTTTGATTTTTTAATACTGCCATAATTCTTATTTTAATAGGTTTAATATAATAGATTATTATTTTAGTAGAAACTAAAAGTAAGATTTCTGGTAGTAGGGTTTGCGCAATTCTACTACCATACTTTCTTACAGAACCTACTAAAATAATAGAAGAACACTAGATCGATTTATTAAAATATAAATTTTTCTAATGTTCTTTCATATATTAGGTTTTAATCTTTCTAAAAGCGCAAAAACTCACCTTAAGATTTATTAAATGGAGTCGGTCCTGAAACAACTTGCTGAACGTTAATATTATTTCCTTGTCTCTGCGGTCCAGCCCCTCCAGCTTTATATACACTCTGTTGAGCTTGATTATATTGAATATTATAGTTATTAATCATTAAATCAATATCTGCCTCAGAAAAATATCGTTTGTCTTGAATCATCCTTATATCATCATACACTTTTTTTGGCAAACTTCTAAATCTACCATTTTGAAGTCTTATATTGTAATCAATCATATTTGTTTCTCCACGCCGATTTTTTGTGATCGTTGATATTCCAAGATTATTAGGATTTGGTCCATCCCCACCTTTAGAGCGTGTGATAATAAAGTCACAAACGTCTACTTTGTGACTACTGCCCGCGATGTAGCTCATATCCAATATCGATTGGCTATATGCTCCAATTTTTAATTGAGATAATATAAATACTAATTTCCCTAATCCTGTTAATTCCGTAAGTTTATCATAAATATCTCCAAATGATTTATACATAGAACCATCTTCTCCACCATTAGCTCCACGGAAACCCGCGTCATAATCGATAAATAAAATTTTATAATCTTTGGTTTTCATGAATTCTATATATTCATCTACTGAAATTTTTCCAGCTGGTAGTATAGTTATACTAAGATTATCTCCAATCATTTGACACATACTATTGTATATAGGTCCTATGTTTTGAGATACTTCATTAAATGACAATCCTGTAAATTGAGCTCCTAATCTGATAATCATTATAAATTTAATTTTCATTAAACTATTAGACTATATCATCTATATTTTTATAGTTCTATATTTAGTCGTTGAACTCTATCTCTTAGATAAAAGATAGAGATGCTAATTCTATTTTATTCTAATAGTTCTAGCATTTTAATAGAATTTTCATAGATTCTTATATCTATGCTTCATTCGTTTAAAGTCTTTCATTTTAAGATCTCCAAGAGCTAAATAATGTACTTTATAACCTTGTAAACTCATGTTCAATGCCTCCTGCATGGATAAAAGAGACTTTCCAACTCCTGGAGGCATTGCGATAAGTCCGAGTTGTCCAAATTCATAAGCTCCGCATGAAAAGCAATTATTTATCCATTCAAATTTACTAGGTACACCACCTTCTGCCTGTTCAGCGATGATTGAATTAATATCTATTTGTGTAAATCCAATCTCACTAAAATTATCTAGATCAGCAGTAGTTTTAACATTTATATTTTTCACAAACTTAACATATTCTTCTGGATTTTGAGAATAGAGTCTGTTTGCTTTTTGAAGATTAACTGAATATATTACATCAGTTAAAATCTTTCTGGCTGGTTCAATTTGACTTTTTGTATATCTTTTCCATTTTATAATTTCATTCATCACCTCTTGGGTCTCTTGTGGAGTTTTCTGAGATCTAAATAAGATACTCCTAAATAAAGGCTCATCTATATTTTCTAGAGGATAAGTCTTTATAGCATCCACGAGTTGAGAGACCATACCATTTCCGGCTGTTTGTGGATTAGTCTGAAAATAATATTGAAGATCTAATATATTATTTTTAGCATCCTGAAATAAATATTGATTAAAACAGCTAAAAATCAAATCAAATACACTACCATTATCCATACTATATTTTTAAAGATTTTCTTCATTAATAACTATATCTTGAATATCACAATACTTATAGTAGTTATGTAATAGTTCATCTCTTTGTTCGAATCCTTTTGTATATACCGGGATTCTTTTCGGTATTTTAGGTTTTAGTGCAAGAACGTTCATATTAGTTCCTCTTGCTGTTCGTCCTAGTTGTTGAAGAACCGATCCAGCGTTGATATTAGAAACTAGTAATATATTTTCTAATCCAGGAAGGTCTAGTGCTCTAAATCCTGCGGCGGTACTAGGAATTATATCTACCATTCCATTTTTAATATATTCGCATGATTGTTGAAGATCTAGGTTTGTTTTATTTCCAGACAAATCATAATAAATATATCCTTCGCCGCAAATTAAGAGCACTCTAAATACTCCAATAAAAAAGTTATCTATCCAAGTTGAAATAATATTATTTAAATTATTTATTGGGATATATAATTTAGGATATTTTTTTGCTATCTTTACAATCAATTCACATACTCCAGGATCAACCCAAATTTTTGACATTATTGTATTATAGACATTATTATCCTCATTAAAATCCTCTTCTGTAAATTTAATATTATTTAGAGCGATAGTATTTATATGGATACTATTTATTTTCAGACTAGTAGGCATTCTATAAACTAATGCTGGTCCGAAATATTTAATTAAATCCTTGTTTCTTACTACTGTTTCCGTAATTCCCTGTGCAAATGTGATCATAACTCCTGAATCTCGATCTGCAGTTCCAGAAAATCCGTACATAACTTCAGCATTCACTAGTCTATTATATATCCATTCACCAGAAGGATTAATAGTATACTCTACTTCATCTACTAGAATCCAATCGAATTTCTTAAGTTTCTCTTCCTCTAAGATACACAAATCTGGATCTTTTATCTTCTTTTGATTTAGAAACCCTGAAGTAATTATACATCCAAGATCTCCATCTATTGAAGTTGGCAATTTACCCCCAAATCTAGATTCGTATCTTTTAACAATTTCATCTTTTGCTTTTTTTCCTGGAGTTATAACTAATACTTTCTTTCCGAGTTCATTATGTGCATAGTTTATAAGAGTTGCTATAGTTTCAGTTTTACCATATCCTGTATTGGTTTGAATAATCGCTCTCTTATATTTTAACACATGCAACATATCTTCATTTTGATAATCTCTAAGATTTGGAAATGGATAGGTTCGATAATAATCTGCAAATATTGTTCTAAGAATTGTATTATAATCCGTATCTGATAGGATTGGTTTAAATACATTAGCAATATAAGCTGCCCATCCCATTCCTAAGATAAAAGTATATATTCCTTTCTTAGGTCCGCATGATCTAGGGTTATCATAAAGTTTTGCTATTTCTTTAGTTGTATTCCAAGATTTCAACCAAGGGGAATACTTAGTTACTTTTCTTTTAAATTCTAAAAGACATTTTACACTAGGGTCATCGGTTTTTATTACTATTTTATTTATAGTATTATCTATCGATGCTGTTATCATTTTATTTAATCCATTGTAAATTATTTCCAGCCCTAAGTTTTCGTTTCATACATTCTTCTGGATCTTCTCCATTAGATTTTATGATATTAATAGGGCAATAATCTATTCTTTTTCTTATTTTTTTAGCCACACTCATAGATTTTTCAGTATCATCTAAGTAACATAAAATTTTTTCAGGAACGTACTCACTAAGAAAATCTAATTGATAATCTGATATAGAACTTCCCAAAACTGCAAAAGGTATATAATCAGGTGCCATAATTAAAGCAGCTATAGCATCATATACCCCTTCCACTACTATTATTTTTCTTAGACCTTGACCATGATCTATTACATAAGGAGGCTTTGCTGATATTTGTGGGAAAAGATATCTAATTTTTGTCTTTCCAGAAAATCTAATCTGGTAATAAAATACTTCCCCATGATATTTAAATGGCATTACTACATTTCCATCAACAAATTTAAAGTCTAGGAGTTTATAGATATCGTTCATAAAAGGATGTCTACTCATTAGATAATCATAGCCTCTTTGATCAAAATTATCAAATTCATTCCAGTATTTATCTAATGTCCATATAGGATCTTCTGTAAGTTTAACTACATTTGGATGACCTGAATATCCATAATACAATGACATAAAATCAGGTACTTTAAATGATGTATCAACTTCATCAGACACATGTATATAGGCTCGATTACATACAAAACAAGTACCAACAGTTAAATCAGTTTTTATATATAATTTATGTTTTGTATGTCCAGAATCTCTACAAAATGGACAATGAATAATATAGTGTCCTGTTGAATTTGCATGAGGTTCTACTTCTTCCATACTAGATACTCCATAAAAATCTTTAAGAAGTTCTTCGAAGTTACAAAACACTAATACACGTCCATCTTTTAATTTTACTTCTTTATAGTCTACCATTTTTCTTTGTTGAAAATAAAAAGGAATCTCTTAAGAATAAAATACATCTCTTGAGATTCCCATTATAATACGGTTTTAATTACTTCTTTTCCTCTTTAGTTTCAGGTACTGGCTTTTCTTTCTCTTTTTCAGCCGGTTTTGTTGGAGTTGCTGCCGGTTTTTTATCAACTGGCTGCGGTTCTTTTTCCTTATTACAAACACAAGGGTCTTGATTACACTTTGGACATTCTTTTGGTGCAAAACGTTCAATAGCTTCATCAAGGGATTGAACTACAAAACCTACTGATCCTGATACTCCTGCACACATATTTATTTCAAATGGTCCTGATACAATTAATGCTAGTTCATTGTAATCATAAGAACTTACTAGTAAACTTAGAAATTCATTACTAGGCATAATATCACCAGAAACAGAATGTGCTGGGATAGTAATTCGTTGAGTACCTGATAAAGGTAAATTAATTTGTGATTTTGTTCCGTTATAAACTCTCATAATTTTTATTTATTAATGTTTTCTATTTTATTTTCCGGGGTACACAACTAACTCCGGATTTTCTCAATTATTAGGGTTTGAGTTCTCAAGGACTGTGTTTTTATCATCGGGCTCTTCTATAAATACTGGAAGATCAATTTTAGGAAGTGCACAAAGAAAATGTTTAGATTCAGTTTTTTGAGAATTTTTCTTTTTAAAGAATCTTTTCTTTTTTTCTTTGATTACTCTATGCACTAAAATTCCAGAGATTAGTTTTCCTGTATTTATTACATGAATATTCCATCCATCAGTTTCTGGAAATTTCATTCGAAGGGCTGATAAAACTTGATACCTTACTATAGCATATTTAGATTGGAGAGTAGCATCTTTCGGAAATTCTGTAACCTCCAAAAGATCATCCACAAACATTTCTAATTCCGTTCTTAATTTCGGATCAACTCCATCAACAATATTTACTGGAGAACCTAGATTTATATTAATATCTTCTAAAGGAAATAAATACTCAGGAGAATCTACACTTAAAACTAGATTCTTATTAAATATTAATGAAGTATCCACAACTTTCTTAAGTGGTTTATGAAGTCTAGACACATTCTTTTTAAGGGAAAATTTACTAGAACATTCAGATCCAATTATATTATCCTTTATATACAACATTGATTCTTTGGATAAAATCAAATCACGTCCAGATAAGAATATAACAGAACAATAATTTCCAGCAAAACCAAGAAGATAAGGAATAGTAAAGCTAGAGATTACAGATGCTGAGTTAATATATCCGCCGAGAGGATTAAAGCCAAGTAAATCTATTGCATTTTCCTTACAGTAATTAACAATATCATAATTAAAATTCAAAGGACATAAATCAAGAGAGACGAATTTAATTTTCTCTTCAATAGCTTTTTCTATGGCTTTGAGATCTTCGGCGGTCTTTGGATTCTTTACCCCAAACTCTCCAATTATTTTATATTCCCTAAGTTGTTTAATAGTTTCTTTAATAGTTTCCAGATTTTTAAGAACTACTTCAGAATCTATCAATAACAAGTCGACTTTCTTTCTTCCAAGTTCAAGAAGATGTCCAAGGAGTGCTCTTTCAGGATTGTCTAAAAAATCAATAGAAGTGATTAAGCTACTTTCTGAAAAACTCTTTATAAATTCAGAAATCAAAAAATCATTATTAGCTGAGATAGATGTATGAAAATAATCAAAAGAGTATTCATCTTCAGGATCTACCCACGGTTTAATGGTCATATTCGAAGTATCTAACCCTACCCCTTGTACTTTAAATTTTGTTGATGTTGTTGTCATAAAATAGATATATTAATTATGTTATTAGATAATGTTTCATTTTTCTCAGGGAGCCAAGAGATATTAATTATTGGTTCTTTTTCAGAATTTAAATTAATACTGTTCTTAAGAAATACTGAATCCTTAAATACTTTACAAGCTCCAAGTAATTCTAAGAAAATAGAAAATACAAATCTCATATAATTCTTATTTCTTAGAAGAATTAATTTTATTATAGTATAATCTTGATAACTTATTTCTTTTAGATTTACTGGCTCTTCTGTTTTAGTATCAATAACTTTAAATATTGATTTTGTATCATAACCTTGAGTATTGAAAAACTTAACACAATTAGGAGAATTATCTAATTTTAATCTTTTTGTTTTTCTATTTGAATTAAGATTAAGAATATTATATCTACTAAAATGTTGTTTATCGTAAGGAACGATTTCAGGGAAAAGAATTTTATAATTATTAATCTCTATATTATTCTTTCCTAATACTATTCTATATTTCTCTGATAAATTTACTATTTTTATACCAGTCAAATTCGGAATAGATATAATTTTTGGATATCCTGGTACCCAATCTAAAAACCATATATCATTTCGATTCGGGAGATCTAGTTTACTTAGGACTTTCTTGAATTCTAAGTAATCATGAGAATAGGTAGCTAAATGGTAAATACTATCAATCAAAAATAGTTGTAAATATCTATCACTAAGAATATAATCATAAAAAGATTTTATATTCTTTATAATAGTTTTAATTAATTCTTGTTTTTCTGTCTTCTTTGTAATAGAGTTACTACATATTCTACAAGGAAGATAATAAAAATCTTTAATTAATGTAGATAATGGACCTCTATATTTATTACATCTGAAGCAAAAATTATCAAGATCTTTTTGATGTGTTAACTCAATTTCACAATACTCTTGATAACTTAAAAAATGCTCTTCGGATAGATGTTTTTCAAATTCTATTGGATCATTACTTTTGAATCCACACCAAATACATTCCATTTATTTTAAATTATATAATCCTGTATCAATAAATTGTTGCTTTAAATCATTTGCTAAAACTTGCATATCTGGATGAGCATCTTTAGCACACCTTAATGAAAAGAATCCAGCTTTTTCAGGAGTATCTTCAGAAGGAATATATGTAAAATCCTCAATATAACCAGTCATACATAATTCGGTTTTTATATCATTTGGAAGTAATCCTCTAGCTTCTTCTGGTTTTAGTTTTTCTCCTTCATCAGTGGAAGTTACATATAAATAATCGATCTCTATATTCCTCCATGATCTATCAAAAGCTGCAATAGTTCTATCCCACACTGTAAGATCTTCCCATAATTCCTGCCCATCTAGGTCATGAATATAACTTCGAGATAATCCTGTTTGAGAATCTATAGATGATGCAATATCTTTTCTAACTCTATATATCCACTGAGGAAGAATAAAGGTAAGTTCCTTTCCGAATCTATCTTTTGAATAATTTACATAACGTTGAGATTCTTGGAGAAATGAAAACGCTCTATGCCGAACAAGTTCATGAGATATACCTCTACTACAGATCCATCTAGTTGTGACTCTGTGATAATGGTTTTCAGTAGGTTCACACCAATATTTTTTCATAACTCCTTCTAGATTATGTTGATAAATAATTCTTAGATCTGTAGTGATCTCATAAGTTCCAGTTACTGAGTTATGATACCATCTAGTGTAAGGAGCAGTTTTGAAAAAGATCTCCAAGTAGTATCTATCCTCCTCTGGAATACTGAGATATACAGTTCCTGAATTAAAAACCGCCCAATGACCCCTAGAAAAAAGCATGTTGTCAAACCTTTCCCATGAATCTTCTGTAATTTTATCTTCAGATTTATAAGCCAATCTTCCAATTTTCTCTACATGTTTCATTAATCCATTCACCCCAGGTTGTTGAGGGAGAATGGATACACTTGATTTTACGATTTTCATATTGTTTTTTATTGTTTAATGATTACATCTATAAGTTCTTCAAGGTTCTAGGAGAGCAAAAAGAAGACCTAACACCTATTTCTAAGTGCTAAGTCTTCTGGTTTTTAATTTTGGCTACTGTTTAATTCTGCAGTAACCTTTTGAATTCTCTCCCTAATAATTTTCTTATAATGATAATCGGGAAATCTCATACTTGTAATCTGAGTTCCTCCCTTCTTTGTAGTGGATAGAACAGCAACTGGTTCCATATATCTAGTCATTACATCGATACATTGTTTATAAACACCAATTAATTTCTTCTTTACTTGTTTTTCTTTTCTACTCAATTTCATTTTTATAAATTTTTTAGGTTATTATTACACTTATAAGATTTTGAAGGTTTTGAAAGAAATCAATAATGCTTTTAGATTTTCCCTGAAATTCTTATATATGATATTATTAATAAAATAAATTTAAATAAGAAAAAAATTATGGATCCTTTATTTGGAATGATTTTTTATTTTAGTATAGCTATAACAATTAGCTTTATTTGTAGTGTTCTTGAGGCGACGTTATTAAGCACACCAACTTCTTTTATTCAGTCTAAAATCGATTCTGGTTCTAAGGCAGCAATAAAATTTATGAAGCTTAAAAATGAAAGAGTGGATGATGCTATTTCTGCTATTCTAACACTAAATACTGCTGCTCATGCAGTAGGTACGAGTTTAGCTAGTATAGAGGCAGTTGAAATTTTTGGGATGAAAAATTTTGCAATTATTTCTGGAATAATGACTTTTTTGATATTAGTACTTAGTGAATTAATACCAAAATCACTTGGAGCACATTATTGGAAAAGAATGACCTCAATTACAGCTAATATATTAACTTGGATGATTTACATAACATATCCTATAGTCTGGATATCAAGATATATAATGGCTATATTCTCACCAAAAACAGAAGAAGCGACTGTTTCTCGAGAAGAAATATCTAGTATGGCAACAATTGGAGAACGAGAAAAGATATTTACGGGAAGAGAAAGTAAAATAATTAAAAATCTACTTGCTCTTGATAAATTAACTGTTGGAAATATAATGACTCCTAGAACTGTTGTAAAATCTTTCGATGCTAATACTTTTCTTAAAGACTTTCCAGATGAATTTGAATTTTCTAGAATACCAATATGGGAAGATACTGAAGATAATATAATCGGAATAGCATATAAATCAGATATATATCAAGATTATGATGTTTATCAACCAAGATTAACAATAAAACATACAGATTATGATTCTGATATTATATTTATTCCAGATTCCTCTAGTGTTAATGTGTTGTTCGAAAAATTTCTTAAAACTAAACAACATTTAGCAATAGTAGTAAATGAGTATGGAACATTTGTCGGAGTAGCTAGTTTTGAAGATGTTATAGAAAACTTACTTGGAATAGAAATAGTAGATGAGACTGATACTGTAGAAGATTTACAAAAATTAGCAAAAGAAAAATGGGAAGAACGAAAAAGATCTATGAATGGTTAAAAAATGTATTATGGATAGTAAATCACCAGAAAAATAGTGATAATGATTATATTAAAATCAATGAAAAAATTAATATCACTGAGAAAAACATATCAACTGGAGAAATTGATTTTTTATCCACAAATAACCTATATAATTGGTACTAAAGTTAAAGTATATATTCCTATAAGTGATGCTTGGAAGTTTAACTGTGCTGAATTTACTGGAACAGTACTTGGATCTTATATTTCTAGTAAAAAAGAAGCAATGCCTGGTAATGATGTAACGTATTTAATTTATGCAGAGTATTATGAAGTTAATGAAGGTCGTAAATACTTGAATAAAGTTTTTCAAATTAGTTCTCAAGATTGTACAATTTGTGGTATTAAAGAAAAAGAAAGGAAAGAAGGAATATATACAGTAAAAGATATGTATAAAGATATAAAAACATTTTGTAATAATAGTTGCATTTTATCCGATGAATGTAGCGAAGATTGTCCATTCTATCATTATGAAGCAAATAAAATTAGGAAGAAACATTTATCCTGACATTGAATTATCTGAGGTTGATAAATTCTTATTTCAATACGGAATAAAAATGGGTTTCTTATTTGATGATGGAGTAGAATTCTTTATTCCAGATCATATAATAATAAAAAATTATCCAGGGGACTTATCATTTTATCGAGAAGGTTTTAATAATCCAGAATTAATATTTGTAATATCTTTTGGAGAATTATTATTTCTGGATGGAGTTACAGAAAAAGAATTATTTAAAATACCTATATATGATTAGTAAATGGTTTGAAGTTAGTGTTGATTTATTTAATATAATTTTTGATACTTACTGGAAAAATAAAGAATCTTGGATATATGATAGTATTATAGAAATTCAAAATCCAAGATCTATCCTAAGCGATCAACCGTCTGAAAGATTATACTTAGGATATAAAATAAATATAGAAGATTATAAAAATGTTTTTACTAATTTTCTTAAGATACATACTATAGAAACGCTTAAAGAATCAGGTTGTACAGTTCCTAATACTTACATGTCTATATGTATGATAACTAGTTTAGGACCTGATATTATACCTCTTCAACATGTAGATAAACATTATAAGATTATACTAGATACATGTTATGGAGAAGATCCACATCGTCAATTGGAAAGTTTCTTACAAAGACCATTAACGTCTTGGTATGTAAAAAAGAATGATAAATATATAATTGGAGGAGAATATCCAGTAAAAGATAGATTTATAAGATTTAGGTTAATTGATTATACATCGTGGAAAGAAATGATAGAGAAATATCAAAAAGAAGATGTATTATCCTATCTTTATCCGGAAGATGATATTCCTAAAAAATTATTAATGTCATCAGATCAGAATCCTTCAAAGCCTTATATGTGAAAAGATAATAGATCATAAGTGAAATGTCTACTCGAAGAAAAACTCGGGTAGACTTTTTGTTTAAAAAATAATAAGAATATGAAAAAAATTATTAGAAAAATTAAATTACAGTTAAAAGCAACAATAACTAGATTTATTTGTTGGCTAAGCTATGAAATTGGGTGTTATAGAAATATTACAGGCACCTTGAAAATTTACAAAAACTATACTATAAAAGATCTAGAGAAAGAATTATATATATTAATAAACATAAGCGACTCTACTGGATTAGACTGTGATTATCTTAAGAAAATGGTATCTGTTAGACTAAGTGCAGGAATACTTAGATTATTGGAGATAGGTGGATATAAGAAAATTGAAATAACTTCGACTCCAGGTGAACTAAAAAAAATAATCGAAGAAAATCTTAAAATTGAAATAACAGAAACTGATTATGGTAAGTACAGACATACTATAGAGCAGAAAAATAATATTCTTTCAAGTAGCATTGATTGTGACAATGGTAATAGAAGAAGATTTGAGTTATATAATATAGTTTTGTCATCAATAAAAGAGGGAAATTAATTTCCCTCTCTTTTTTTCTTCTTCCCTTGAGATTCTTATATATGATGTATAATATTGACGAACTAAATTATGGTAACAAAACAGATAACAAAAATAGTAGTGGATAAATCTATTGAGAATATTAATAATGTAATCCATGAATGTACTGAGAGTTTATCAGCTGAAGATATAATTTCTAAAAGTCAAATAATTTCAATGCTTCGGAAAATTAGATCTTTTGAAATTCCGGATGAAGTATTTGATGATAAATCTTTAGCTGAACATTATGCAGAAGAATTACTTAAGATTGATTTTCTAGAGAATATTAAACAAATCTTTAGAACAATTTTTAATAAATCTAATTTTTCTACTCTTGATCTTAGTAATATTCGAATAGAAATGGAATTCTCATGTTTTAAGATTAATTCACTTGGGAAAATTTTGAAGGAACGAGAAATTAATATATGGGGCGGTTCTTATCCTGCCATAAAAATTGATTTTGTTTCTGAAAGTGGTAATTATATAGTTAAATAAAAATATATTATGGTTATTGAAGTATTAGCACAGAAATATCGCTGTGGTTGTGAGAGAGGAATGGCTGACTTAGTTATCCCTGGAATCTTAGTAAAACTTAATGCAGTGATAGAATGGGATTTTTGTAGATTTCCAGAAGAGATTAAACACGAGAAGAAAGATCCGGCCGATGAAAACTCAGAAGAAATTGAGGTAAGAACTGAGCTTAAGGATTTCTTAGGTGAAGATCCTGAATTAAAACCTGGAAATTGTTTCTTATATAAAGGTCAAGTAATAGCAGTTGATTCGGCCGATAGATTAATTCTCGTGGTCTCTGAAACTGGTTACGGAGCTCTTGATCGATTATATGAGGAAAACTTCAAGACAGAGTTTGAAATGATCTTTAATGATTATGAAATTGAAGATGTCAAATGGGAAGTAGATGATACAGGAGAAGTTCCAGCTGAATATGATGAAACCTATAAAGTACCTTACAACCTCTATAATATCTGGAAAGAGAGGTTTGTTTCAGGTAGAGGGTTTCTTTCTCCAGGACTGTGTTTGAAAGTAGTAATGAAGTCGGATAGTTTTATTATGCCTCTTGAGTTTTACATGCTTGATTGGTCGGTGAAATATAAGTCATCTCAACTTGAACCAGACGAAGTAGAGTATGCAACAAAACAACTCTTATCTTGGTTTTATGATAATTATAGAAGAGTTAAACCATTAGAAAGGAAGAAAGATGAACAAGAAGAGATCAATTGATTTTATATTAATAGTCTTTATTCTAGGATTATTATTGATTTTTGGAGGATGTAATAAATCTCCAGAAAGAAGAAAAACCTGGACAACTACCTCAGACTCACTTCCAAAGAAACCAACCCAAGGACAAATTTTTCGTGATCGAGATAACAATTCTTGGGCTTATAATGCAGCACTTGGGGCATGGGTATTAGGTTCTGGAGGATATAGATATTATCCTGAAACAAATTCTTATACGGATGGATCAGGAAAAACTGTAATTCCACCCAGATCTATAAGTTCAGGAATTTCAGAAGGAGTAAAAGCTAGAGTGTCTCCTAAAAAGAAAGTAACTCTAACTAAAGAACCAACAGTTAGAGAAACATCAAAAAAGAAATACACTAGAAAGAAATTTAGAGCTCATAGAGTACATAGAATGCATAGAAGATAATAATAAAAGTCCTCAAGGATAGTAAAATATTCTTGGGGATTTAATTTTACAAAGATGAAAGTATATTTAGTACGTAAAGTTTATTCTTTTGGACGACCTATGTTCATTATTTACTTCTATGCAAAATGCGGAGATCTAAAACATGTTAATCTAGATCTTATAAAAGATAATGAAGATATTGATAATTATTTCAAATCTTATTATGGAGGACTTAATGATACTATTCAGATTGCAATATCACTTACTTCCTCTCCATATAAAAGACTTGGAAAATCTTTTAGATTCTCTGGATCTTATAATATAAGATCAGAACGAACAGGACAACACTTTGAGGATTATAGTAATTGTTCTTATGTTAAAGTTATAGATATTCCTTCTGAAGTTCTTTTAGAGAAATTTAAAGTAAAGAATCTATATCCAGAACATATACAGATTTTTACTAAGAAGAATCAATTCAAATTACTTAAATATATGAGATATAAATGGATAGAGAAGAATGGATTAGAGATTACGGATCCAAAGGATTAAGAGGTGATATTTTAGTTAGAGTTTCTTATACAGATAATAATAAAGAATACTGGGTATCTAAGTTCTTAGAAATTAAAAATCTTCCAGTTTATAATCTAGATCTTATCGATAAAGAATTAATTTCTGAGAAAAATTTCAAAGATGATTCAGAACTAAGAAATATCGATGACTATTTAAAAGAAAAATATAAGGATTGTTTAAAAACAGAATCTGTATATTTTCTAATTGATCCTGGAACAAAATTCCTGAAAAAGCGCACATCTGATAAAGGCTTATGCTTATTCTATGAAATTAAATTCGATTCTGAAATAAACTTAAGAGATCTTGACAATACTAGGATAATATCAGAAAATATTAGAATTTCTAAGAATAAACTCAAAGATTTTATGATGGATTTAATGTTTGAGCTTGCAGGAGAGGCTGGTTTATTTTATGATCAAGATTATTCTCCAAGTTTATACACTAAATTATGTTATTTTAATATTCTTAATATATTTAGATGCTTAGAAGAAACTTAGATCTATTATAAAATTTTTAAGTAGAAGGGAATAAATCTATTCCCTTTTATTTTTCTCCTTAAGATAACCGACAAATCCTTATTAATGAATGTAACAATAAAATATTGATAATTATGAAAACAAACATTTATGAAAGAAAATTAAAATATGGAGAACAAGAAGCCATATTTAATAAGATGGTTGAAAAAACCGAAAAATATGTGATAGATAATAACATAAAAGCATTAATTCTTGGTATATCAGGAGGAGCAGATAGTACTCTTATGGCTGCTGTATGTAATGAAGTTAGAAATAGATCTGGAATTCCTTTTTATGGATACTCACTTCCAATAAAAAATAAACCAGACGAACTTACCTCTTCCGATCTAACAGGAAATGCTTTTTGTGTTAAAACTTTTTATCGAGAAGTTGCACAATATGATTTTTACAAAAGTTATATAGAGAATCTTTATAACTATGATTATTGTGATGATGATCGAGATATTCTTTGTGATTTGTCTGGAAAAAGTATATCCGAGATAGAGGGAATGATGCCAGAACAAACAAAAATAGCTAACGGAAATATTATGGCACGTCTTAGAATGATGTACCTATATAATCAAGCAGGTATTAAGAAAGGTATTGTAATTGATACTGATAACCTAACTGAACATTATCTTGGATTTTGGACTATTCACGGAGATGAAGGAGATTTTAATCCTATGGGCGGTCTTTGGAAAACAGAAGTATATTCTATTCTTAAGTGGTTACATGCGAAGTATTATTCGGGGGCTTATTTGGATACTGAAATTATAAATAAAAATTCGTATGATAAGATGATAGCCCTTGAGAAAGCTATTGAAATTACACCCACTGACGGTAATGGAATTTCTAGCTCTGATCTTGAACAAATTGGAGGAAAGGACTATACTGAAGTAGATAAAATTTTGATTCCTTTGATTTGTAGAGGTTCAGAAGCTATCTCAGAATTATCTAAAATTTATGAGGTAGATACTGTAATGAAGATTTGGAATAGAGTTCAAGGATTAGAATTTAAAAGAAGAACTTCTCGGGTAATAAAAGTATCTAGAGAAGAATTATTTGAAGGATTATGATAGAATTCAAAAGAGATCCAAGATTTTTTAGAGCAGTTATCAGAAGAGAACAAGAAAAGGGAGATGAAGATCCAGCTTTCAGTTATTTTATGATAGAAGATACTTTTATGTTTATAAAAGATAAATTTGATATTAGCAGAATTGAAAAATTTCAAATAACTAGAAAAAACTATGTAGTCTTTGGATTAATAACTGATCTTAAAGATATTACAGAAGATGATCTAATTTCTGAAACAAAATGCACAATTAATAGCTCTTACATTCATTCGCTATACTTCAAAGAACATAAATATACTGAAAAAGATGATCTCAAGGAAATAATTATTAAGATTTCCGCTGAGTACATTGGAAATTTAATGTTCTCTGCTAATGATTACGTCAAAGAACATCATTGGGAAGTTTGTTTGAGAGATGAAAAGATATTTAGAGATAATGAAAATATAATAAGAACAATTTTAAAATCAGAATTAAATTATGGAAGAAAAAGAAAGAAGTCTATTGCTAATAATAGATCCACAGTATGATTTTTGTAATCCGAAAGGTACATTATATGTCCCTGGAGCAGAAAAAGCAACGAAAGAATTGTGTAAATGGATATCTGGGAAAAGAAAAATCCTGGAAAAAATCATAGTTACACAAGATACTCATATGTCTTATCACATCGGACACTCTATGTATTGGGAACAAACTCCTGAAGCATTTACAACTATTACTTCAGGGATGGTAAAATCGGGAAAATATACTCCAGCTTTTTATAACAAAGAAAATACTATAGCCTACCTTGAAGAATTAGAGAAAACAGGAAAAGTTCATATCATTTGGCCTGAACATTGTATCGCTGGTTCTTGGGGATGGAGTTTACCTAAAAATCTAGTCGAGGAATTAAATCTATGGTCCCTCAGTAATCATGGCGCCGAATATGAACTAATTCAAAAGGGAAGAAATCCACACTTAGAGATGTTTTCTGCCTTTTCTTATGCAAACGGCGCTAAAAAATCTGAGGGGTATGAATTCCTAGATAAAATTGCTAGATGGGATTATACTAAAGTTTATATAGCTGGTTTTGCAAAGGATTATTGTGTAGCAGAATCGGTAAAAGATATGATGGGAGAACGAAGATTATCTGGAAAATTAGTGTTCTTAAATAAATGTATGGCTTCGATTGATAAAAATTCTGAATCTTTAAAGATATATGAAGATGCTGTTAAAGATTTTGGTGCAATAATTGAAGAATAGAAGAAAGAATAAAAAAGATAGGTCTTGACCAATTAAAAGTCAAGTTAAATCCTATCTTTTTATTTTTTTATTCGCCGATAATATCAAGTATTTTCACATAATTCTTTGATATGTCCTCGAATAATATTTTTTCTTTTACTTCTATATCTGGATCGTCTGGTAATATCTCTACAACCTCGGCACCTCTAGATTCATAATGTTGTTTAATAATATCGTAAGATGAATATTTTTCTTGTTTAGAGAAAAAGTTAACTATTGCTTTTTGTAAGGAATAATTATCTCTATTATTAACTGGAAGTCCAGAGGTCTCACAATCTAAGAGGATCATTTCTCTATTTTCGATATCAATCATCATTGCTGCTATTGAATCAGTCTTAGATGTAACAGGAACAGTTAATTCAACCTTTTGTGGAATCCAAGTCTTATCACCTTCTTGTAGTTTTTCTCTAGTACAATACCCCAACCATACAGGAAGAGTATCCATTCCTCGACCTTTATAATTGCAAACATCCATCACCACATACTTATATCCATTCTTTTTGCAATTGTCTAGGTCAACATCCACATACTCTGCACAATTTCCTGGACGATTTAATACATCACCAGAATGAACAGCAACATTAGAATTAGGATTAAGTGAAGTATTCCATCCTATATTGCTAATATCATTATCAGATTTATATAAGAATGCATAAAGATCTAAGTCCTCATCCCTATCTTTCTGAATCCAATGAACAAAAAATCTAACAATATTCCCAGAGATCTTATATCTTGTTCCTTTAGGGATAGATACATTTTGATTTCTCATACCCTTTGGGATAGGTATCCTCTTAATTTCTGGATCGATATATACAATATCGTTTACTAAATCTTTCTCAGTGATTCTAGAGTCTATATTAAGGAGTATTTTTCTGATAATATTGTCTTTTATAGTTTCTAGGAATCCAGGGTTAATTGGTTTTAATCTCTCTAATTCATGCAAACCCTTTCCAGGAATATTTACTACTCTAGAGGTACTCTCAGACTGATCTCTTTTATCATAGTAGCTAAGAATTTCTAAGAATGTTTTATTTTTCATCCCTGAAGTATTTATAAAGATATCCATTATATCAGACTCTTTACCTTCTTCAAGAGCTCTTCTTAAGAGAGAATCAAACTTTCTAATAAATTCCCCTGGATGAGTAGAAATAAATTTAGCTATCTCTAAGATATCTTTACCAGTATCATACATATTCTGTACTTGAGAATTAAATGTACGGTACTCTTTTGATAAACCTTTACTCTTAAGTTTTACAAAGAAATCAGCACACTCTGGGTAATTTACTACATATTCTTTTGGATGTACACGTTCTGATAACAATACCCAATGTCCATAAAAATGTTTTGCATCTCGTATACAGTTTTCTACTCCTTTAGCCTCAATTATTTTTTCTATTCTTCCACAAATTTCTCTACGTTTTGATCTAGGAAGAGAATCAAGTTTTCTCCATTCAGGATTATCAGTCTTTTTACCAGACCAAGAGTTAACTGGTATCTTTTTTGGAACATATGGAAGACTTGGATCAGCTCCCATCAAGTACAAACTATATCTCAAGACATCATTAATCTCGGCAATTTTATATTCCGGCCGATGTCTAGCTACTATACACATCGTTTCTTTAAAAGGTATACGTTCTGGAATGCTGAGTTCTGAATAATTCTCTAAGAACCATACCAACTCTTCTCTAGTTTCCCCCGTTAATGAATTTCCGGCCGACATCATTTGCCGAGGAATATCCATAAATTCGGGAGGAGTCATAACCTTAAGTTGTCGATCTGGTTCATCATCAATTATTTCCTTCTCTTTTTTAGTTGTCCAAGGATTATCTCTTAGGAATCCTTCAAGATCACCAGAATAAACTCTTTTTTGATCTAACCACAATTCCGATTTATCCTTAGAAATTACTTGTTCTGGAAATCCTGGATACAAAGGTTTAAACTTCTCCCCAGAATGATACAATTTGTGGATGTATGGAAGTAGATTTGTATGGAGATTTTCCATATCACTAATCGTCATCCTACATATTACTTCGGGAGAAAGAAAATATCTATATCTCTTTAATTCTTGAAGAAGTGAGATTAATACTCTCTTACTCTTTTCCTCCATGTTTCTAGGATCTACTAACTCCTTGCTCTCTACTAATACACATCCTCTACGAAATGCAATAATTTCCTTGTTTAATTTCATTTCTGCCATATTTTTTGGTTATAAATTAAATTTTCATCCACTTTTTTGCTCTCTCGAATTGTTTTATGAGATCACCTAATCCAAGTACTAGCCGTACAATCTTTCTCAACTAATATCCATGAACTTGGAATGTCTGCTGAGTGATTCATAATAATAGAAAAACTAGTATCTTTTCTATCTTTCCCATCACCATCTAAGAAAAGTATTACCCCAAAAACACTCCCAAAGAAATATATCCTTGGAAGATAAGGTTGTTTTGATAGGTCCAGTTTATCATAATGATTTTTCCATGATCTATCTTTCAAATCATTTTTAATTAATTCATTTATTTCATCCATTTTTCTATTTGTTTATTTTTTCTACACTTATAAGAGTTTCTCGCCTTCTACAGTTATGGTCCTATGTTTCTTTTGTAGTTCGTCAAGTAATTTTCTTTTTAGTGTTCCAGGGAGAGGAATTTGTGGAAACAGCAACGTCTCACTTCTATGTTTCCAAAGCCACTCATCTATCTCTTCGAAGGATTGCTCAAAGACTTCAAAAACTGGTTGCTCATCATAAAACCATTCATCTAAGAATTCAACTTTAAAATCATATAGTCTAAGGTGAAGTCTAAGTTCGTCTAGTTCTGAACCCTCTCGTGTAGATATTATTTCTCCAAGAGGATTATGAAGACGATATTGATTTTTTCGTTTCTCTAGATCACTAGTGTATCCAATTTTTACAACCTTCCTTATTCCTTTCCATGCGCCAGATCCAAATAAATATAACATTATTTCTTTTCTTTCTTTTTAATAATTTCAAAATAATTTTCTCTTAATTTAGTTATTTTATCAGTTACTTTACATCTTTTTATCTCAAAATAATTTTCTAAGTCAGTAGCCTTTGGAGTAGCTGTATAATTAATTGAATCATATAAATTTTTTAATTCAAGTTTTATATCAGACATTTTTAATTTATCACCTATTTTAAATTTTGAATATATACTAGATTCTAGGAGTTCTTGACTGAATGTTACTATTCCTAGTTCATGTTTTATTTTTGTTAAATTATATCCTAATGCTTTTAATCTGTCTGGTCCTAAAGTAGTATAATAAGATTTAATCTCGTCTGAATCTGCAATTTGTCCAAGAACTATATTAATTGCATCACTAGATAATCCATATTCACAAAGAAGTTTTAGTTTATCATAAATAGTATTTAAATCAGTATATATTCTAAGAAACTCTGATACCTCCTGATTAACTATATCATCTCTAGTTAATATATTATGAACAGTCGAAAATACTGTAAATCTATCTTTATAATCGATCTGCTGTATTTTAAATGCCCTAATTTCATTTACTAATACTAAATTGTTAAGAACTGGTTTAAGAATTATATTTCCTTCTCGAGTACGTATTTTATTTACTGCTACATAATCATCTTTGTAATTATAAGATTTAGCAACTTTTTGATAATTCTTTGCTAATTCAAACTTATCACTCTCTATAAAAGTAGAAGAATAAACTCTTAATAAACTTTCTGTAGATTTTTGTTTATCATTTATTATCTTTTGAAAATCCTCTGCTTTCATTTCTCTATAGTTAGCAGTGGATCTATAATAGAAAGTAGCACTATTACTCCAAGGATTTTCAAAGAGTCTCTGTCTACCTAAGATCTGAGGCAAGTCTTCTGAGATATCAACTGCTAAACTATCTATATTACTATCACTGAATATAAAACTTCTTGCACATAAACTGTAAAAATCAGCTCCAAGATATACAGTCCTGGTACAGAAAGTAAACATTTTTGGTTTTTCTGTTTTCTTCGGTACCTTTCCTATCACAAATTTTTTACCTAGACGTTTTTGAATCTTCTTAACATTGTCATCAGTCCTAGAGCATAATATATTACATTGTTCTGGAGAAAGATTATTTTTCTTGATTATACTAGTAATATGATTCACACTATTTACATAGAATACTGCTTCGTCTGATATTACTCTAGTAGGTATACCATTTCTAAGTACAACAATTTCTTCGAAATCATTATTAAGATATTTTTGAATAATTTCAGACATTTTCTCTCCTACTGATCTCATCAAAAATACATCTAAAGAAGGTTTAATAACTCTGGTTGTATCTTCCGTATACCAATCTAATTCATAATAAGAGAGATCTTTAAACTCATCTAACATTTCTAGATACTCATCCATCATAGGAGTAGCTGATACAAAGTATGAAGTAGGAGATTGTCTAAGATATTCTAGGAAACTTAATTCTGTATCTGACTTGAATCTAGAATCATGAAGAATACTCTGAAATTCATCTATAATAGTATAAAAAGTATAGAACCTATCTAATTTTTCAAGAATATCTTTAACAATTCTATATGAATCATAAGTTACAAGAATTTTACAAGGTAAACCGTTGATAGACCTAAACATACAATATTCTTCTATTTCATGATATAGCCTATTATAAATTTCTGAATTACTTGATAATTCTTCTTTAACTGAATTATCTATTACTATATTCTTATCAATCTTAGATAAATCTTTATCTATATTAGATTCTTTATCCATTTCATTTACTACTAAATAGACTTCAAACTCATGTTGATCCTTCTTATTTTCTAATAACATTTTTCTAGGAGAACATAGGATAACATTTTCAGGTCCTCTTAAGCAATACTCTGTAAATCCGCATCCAGGTAATTGTTTATTTATTATACATTTACTTGGAAACTTATTAAATCTAAATTCATTCCATTCCGAAATATACCTAATTCCAGATGGTACTGTAATCTTTTCTTTTATCATATTATTTAATTTATTATTACAAATTAATTATTAAACTCAATACAGAGTTCAGTTACATAAAATTGAAGACTAAGGATACCTTAACTTCATTAATTAGAATTTGAAGTTAATAGAAGAGCAAAATGACTATTTAATAGAAATTATAACATACAGGTACTATATAATATTTAATCGAGAAAAAATAGTCATATTAAAGTGGTTCTACTAAATAAGCGAACATAGTGAGAGACCCGCCTCCCCTTCAGGGAGAGCGAGGTCGTCTTATTTAGGAGGTTCACGGTAAATTAAATAATTAATCTAATATTTAGTGAAACTTTATATTCTATTGATATTATCGTGAACCTTAAAAGAGTACCGTCCCATCGAGGCCTTCAATGGCCTCGGGAACTCTCACTAACGTTCGTACTTTTTAAGAACCACTCTAGATATTATTTCTTCAATTCTAATATTAATTTTACTTTATCTATATCTATATTATTCTTATTTATTTTCTAATATATCTTATTCAGTCTCGAGGCCGAAGGCCCCTGGAACGTAATGCGTGAGCATGGAGTAGAAGGAGGGAATTCCGGTATCCCTAGTCTTCGAAAAAATGTTACAAGGAGAAAATAAAAAGAGGGAAACTTATCTTCCCTCTAATATTCTAATTTCTTTTCTCAGACCTAACGTATACTCTAGATCTCCTACTTGCATTTCTAGTCCTAAGATTTCCATTTTAGCCTCATTAATTAGTTCGTCTGCTTCTTCAAATGCTCCATATTCTCTAAGTCTTTTAACTTCTTCTATCTTGCTTTCAATTCTTTTGCAAATATTTAGAGTAAATCCTTCTATAATCTTTTCCTTAAGAATATCTATTCTGAAGATACATTTATCTTTACATCTTTTAGCACCTTTAATAGAATTAATTATTTCTAGGGTGAGAAGTTCGTTAAGCTCATTTTCTACATCATTGACTTTTCCCAGGTGAAATTTAAGTATATCTTTTGAGAATTCCTTATATCTCTTTTTACCCAGATCTCCTTCAATCTTAGAAATCTTTATATTAATCTCTTTCACGCCTTTTTTAAATATCTCTTCCTTATTGATAACTTTTTTAGACGGTAAAGTTATTTTTCGTATTTCTCCTCTACTTACAAGTCTACATTTAACAGTATTTGTAGAAGTAATATGCCAACAATTACAGACTTCGCAATAATAAGGTGTAATTAATGTTTTTTCTGGTTCTAAAACATTATCCCATATAAATCTATGAGCGTCTTCTTCAGTCTCAAATAACGTTTTAGGTCTTTTTAGTACGCTACAATAAATTTGTTTCATATTCTTTTCCTTTCTTTTAAGTTTATTTTATTCATATATAAGGCTTTAAAGGTAAAATTCTTATAAGTGAAACTAAAAATTAAGAGAGGGTTTGGTTCCTCTCTTTTTAATTTTATATAAAGTGACTGGAAGGGAATAACTTTAGTCTTCTATAAAGTGTGTTTTTTGCGCTTCTCAAGAAGTTAAATCCTTATTTGTGAGAAAAATACTAGAAAAATTTATATAATAGATTGGACTAGTGTTTTTCTTTTTGTTTTATTCACTAATTGTTAAAAAGAATTATGAGCAATAAGAAAGAAATTAAGGTAGTAGTACAAATTAAAAAAAGATTTGTTAGTGTTAACTCTCTGTATAAAGCAAGAATTATGTATGTAGGAGGTAGACCAGTTCCTAGTACTTATAAAAATCCGAGAGCAGTAGAAATTGAGAGAGAAATTAGAGATCAACTTAGAGCAATAGATTTTTCTGATTACTTAGAATGGCTTAGAACTACTCCAGGATTCAAACTTCATATTCAATTTATCTTTAAGAAAAATATAACTAATTCTGATACATCCAATTAAAAGTAGTTGCCTAAATGATACTATGTTGTTTAGGAAAATCTTATTAAAATGCTGGAAAATTACATCACATATATTTTCCGCCCATAAAAATAATAAACCTGGGCAGTTGTAAGAAAGTGATGGAAAAATAAATCAGCAGAAATTATACTAAGATATAATTTTTCAACGACTAAATATAAGACTAAGGGGAAGTTCCTTAGATGATATAGTCTATTTTTATATTAAATATATAGATATTCAGTACTATAAGAATATAGAGGATATTTGGACCAGATTTGTTAAAGAGGATCTGGGTATTGAAAGATATGACGACAATCTTCATGTTGAGATTTCTGCAGTTAAAAGTATTATCCCTAAATCTACTTCAGAATATGCATGTTTATACTTAACTGAATCTACTTTCAATATGAGACTAGATCAAGAAGATAAACCAAAGCGTATTTTCTTGGGGGGTACATGTGGTGGTTCAGGGTGGAGAGATGAGCTTATTCCAGAACTTGATAGACTCGGACTAGAGTATTTTAATCCCGTTGTACCTGATTGGACTTCTGAATGTATAGAAAAAGAAAACATCGAAAAATCCGAACTTTGTAATACACATCTCTATATCATAACCCCGGAGATGAGTGGTGTATATAGTATAGCAGAGATGGTTAATTCGGTATGGGAATGTTTATCGACTGGAACTGGTTTTGTATGGATTGGAATTCTTGACTCTGGGGATTGGGAACCTCATCAACGAAAATCCTTAGAGGCAACACTTGGATTAATTGATAGTATTGCTCAAGGAAATTCTAGGGTGAGGGCAAAATTTATAAAAACGCCAAAAGAAATATTAACGTAATGAGAGTAAAAAGAAATAATACTGTAGCAGTAAGAGTTTTTACTGGCAGAGATTTAATTGAAAAACTATACTCTGAAGGTTGGGAAGTAGAACAACGAGAATATGGATTAAAAGATACTGCAAAGTCTATTTATAAAATTTTCAAAAATAGAGGTAAATCTATTATAAAGGGTGCAAAAAATCTAGTTAAATCTGAAGATAAAATTAGACAAACTCTATCAGAAGAAATGGAAAATGCATCAAGAAATAGATTATCTAAAAAGAATAAAACATTAGTAAATAATATAGAAGCTAGATCTACATTATTAGAGGATGCTGGAAAAAGTATGATATAAATTATTCTAAGACTTTAGGAGATTCAGATTATCATATATCAAGAAAAGATTTTATAAAAGACATAAAAAATAATCCTAATCTAACAGATAGTCAAAGAAAGGATGAGATTAAAAAATTAACCAATAAAGAGTATATATTTCTTAAAGAAGGTCCTGAATCAGGAAAGAATCCAGAAGTATTGGCTCATGAAATTGGACATATAGAGACTAGTAAATTATCTAACCCTATGGATGCTTATACTAAATGGAGATCTAAGGGAAGAGAAGCTAGTAAATTTAGAGAGTATACAGGAGGAAGTGAAGGAAAAGATCCTAAGATAGCAAATGAAGATTTTTCAGGGATTAGGGGATATTTAAAACTTAAGCGAAGAAATAGAGGAGTAAATAATGTATTAATGGAAGAGGAAAATGCTTCTAAAAATGCAAAAGAAAGTCTTAAAAAACTTCATAATCAGGGAAAATTAACAAAAGAAGAACTTAATGATGCAGAGAAAAATCTTGATATTGATTATAAATCTTATGAAGATGATGCGATTGTATATAAGAATATTGCTAAGTTAAAGAGATTAAATGATAAAAATAGAAAAAGAAAATGAAATTAATAGATTCTATAAAAAGATTTATACTTAAGGAAAAATTTGAGAATTTATTAAATAAAGTTTCAGGTTCTTCTATTAGTTTACTTTTAGATTATTATAGTAATAAAGAGTTAGAAATTTGTATACAACATCTTAAAGATTTATATAATTTTATTAACAATATAAATAAAGAGTATTCATTATCAATTATATCCGTTTCATCTATCGGAGTTGATGATATCCTAAATTTAGATATTTCATTACTTAATCAATTGATTAAAGAAGAAGTGAATACTAGGATGTATTTATATAATTTTCTAAAAAACTATATTTCTGAAGAGATAACTTTATCTGATTTTAATCCAGATAGAGTAATCAAATGTAATGATGAATATTTTTTAGATGATTTTATTGAAATTATTGATCTAATTAATAGATCGAGAAAAATAGAAGTTGATTTAAAAAATATTACTAGTAATTTAAAAAGTAAGTTATATGATCATGAATTCTTATCAATTTCTTTATATTCTAATGAATTAACAGAATTACGTGAAATATATACTTTAGAATATTTAGATTCCGATAGTATAAAAAAGAATAAACTAGTTGAAGATAAGTTATTAGATTATGATACTATGAGTAGAATATATGGATCATATGTCTTTCCCTCAAGCAGAGATTGGAAAGAATATTATCTTACAGTTAAACTTTATATTCCAAGTAATATATATGAAATAAATTATGAATCAATAGGCAATGAAGAGTATATTGTAAGTAAAAAACAAATTAATGGAAAGAGATTTGTGGACACTAGATTAACAATTCAAGATAGGATCGATATAGATGAATTTATTAAAAAACATGTAAAAGAAATATGATAGTAATACTAGATAATGGTCATGGATCAAATACCCCAGGAAAAAGAAGTCCGAATGGGGTTTTACGAGAATATGCTTATACAAGAGAGATAGCAAGACTCATAAAAGAAAAATTAGAAAGCGAACATGGAATTGAAACTATTCTATTAGTCCCAGAAGAAGAAGATATTAGCTTAGGAGAAAGATGTAGGAGAGCAAATCAAATTTATACAAAACAAGCTAAGTGTGATGCTCTGATTATAAGTATTCATAATAATGCAGCAGGGAATGGTTCAGAATGGATGAATGCGAGGGGCTGGGAAGCTTATACATACTACGGAATAAGTAAATCTGATATTCTTGCAACCTGTCTTTATGATGCAGCAAGAAAATATCTCCCAGGAATGAAAATGAGGGAAGACTGGACTGATCAAGATGCAGATAAGGAGGCAGGGTTTTATATTCTCAAACATACGATAGCTCCATGTGTTTTGACAGAGAATCTCTTCCAAGATAACCACGAAGATGTAGATTTCTTATTATCGCCTGAAGGAAAAGAAGCAATAGTTAATCTTCATGTCCAAGGAATTTTAGATTATATAAGTAAAATAAAAGAATAATGAAATTATATAGTAAAACAGATTACCTCGAGTATAAAACAAATCCACAGCCAGGAGATTGTCTAGGAAAAATTTTATCTGAATGTTTTGAAAATTTCCAGGATAGTAATGGTATTGTTAGAACTTCGATCCTTGATAATATTCTTTCCTATAAGCTTTCATTATCGGCCGGAGATTCTGACTATCAAGCATGTTCGGTAGTGTTGTCTAAGAACTTTGATGAGATAACATATTCTTGGATAGCTGAACAATTCGGATATACTCTCATTTCAAATCCTAGGAAAATTACAACACTCGGAACACTTCTTGGATTTGAACTAGATATTGCTCATGGAAATTTACTGCCTGAAGAGAGTTATACTGGGGAATACCTAAGTTGTGCCTATGAATCTTTAAGACGTAGGTTAATTATGAACTCTATAGGATGGGGTTGTACAGTGAGCAAGGAATTAGAGGATGCTAAGAAATGTATGGAAAAGCGAATGAAAGTTTTTGAGAGATATTTTAGTGGGAATATTAAGTTTCCAGTATTTTCTCAACCTTTTATGAACTCTTCTTGGGATCCTGACTTCTATGGATTTTGTTATGGAGATGGAACTTACGGCGAATGGAACTACTCTTGGGCCGGCTTTATCGGGAGAGAATATCATGATTGGACAAGAGAAGATCAGATTTATTTCTCATGTCTCTACGAAGCCACTGATCAATATTTGGAACATCATTTAAATATGCTCCCGACAATGATACGGCCCGAACTTTTATACTTCGCCGATCTAAGTCTCTATTGTGGATGTTCTGGAATATGGGCATTTATGAATAGAGATATTTCTGGAGATGAAAAGAACTCCGAATTAAATAAACTTTACATCAGATTAACAGCTTTAGGGAAAATTGAAGGAGCTGGGATGGAAGTATATAAAGAAATGGCAGAATCTTTAGGAAAACATGCTGCCAACTATTATGACCTAGATGAGATACAAGAAATAATAGGTTATAGAATTTATTTGTAATAATTTAAAAACGTTTTTGATTATGATTAATGATGCATTATTGAGTGGAGCTGCATGTGATGTGAATTCTCCCGCTGCAGGACTTCCAGTAACTGAAGTAGTTAAGAGTCTTGATATTAAGAAAGATGCTACTATTCCACAACCTCTTCCGACTGATAAAGAAATTAATATTACTGATTCAGAAGGTATTAAATTTGTTGGTGGAGAAAGTTTGGAATTAATTAAAGGTGAAGTTAAAACTATTGAAATTGTAAGTGAACCTGCTATGTCTAATTTACCTCCTTTGGTTTATGAATCTAGTAATCTTAGAGTAGCTAGATTTATCGAAGATGGTAGACTGATGGGATGCTGTCCTGGAAGTTCAGTAATCACAGTTACAGCAACTATTCCAGAAGATAATAGTATTTTCTGTAAAATCAATGTTACAGTAGTTGATCCTAATGCTCCTAAAACAAAGAAAGGCAAAAAGTAAAACAAAATTAACCAAACAGGAGGACTCTATAAATCTTCTTGTTTGGTTTTATAATTTTAATTTAATATTTAATTATTATGGCAAAAATTATAGGTGATGAATTAAGAACACCCACAATCTCCGAAGTAAATGAGGCAATAAGTAATATAGATAATACTTCAGACTTAAATAAACCAATCTCTAATGCTGCACAAGAGGCATTAAATAATAAAGCAAATCTAGAACATACACATAAGTACTCTACTATTCTTGATACTCCGACGGCTCTTAAAAATCCAGAACCACTTATTATCCAAGGAAATGAATATGATGGAAGTGTAAGAACAGAAATTAATATACAAAACTCTTCTAGTAATGTCATCGAAGGGGGGGGGTTATAAGTGAAGTTGCTTTGAGTGATAATATAGTAACAGGAATAATACCTTTAAATTTTAATATTACTCAATTCGGTATTATTAAATTTGATAAATTATATAAAGATAGTATTCTTGACGACTATAGCGATGTTATTTTTTCCAGCAATATCCAGAGAATTCTTGTTAGAAAAAATATAAAAGAGATAAACATAGGTATAGAAAATTATGTAGATGTCGATATACCTCCTTCAAATTTTGAAAATTCGAATATAATAGGTTTAAAAATATTAGATGGAGATACTGGAGAATTAAAAATTAGACTATTAAGTCGTGTATCTGAAAATAATGTAGGAAATAATATTACTATTTTCGAATCTTCTAAAGGGGATATAATTAGATATACTGATAGTAAAGTTGATTCATTCAGGTATACGAGGATGTATACTTGGCTCTTAACATTAGCAGATTAAATATTATGGTAAAAATTATAGAAAAAATAAAAAACTTCCTTGGAATTATAGACTTAGAAAGAGAGAGAGTCGAAAAAGAAAAACTTGATACAGAAATTAAGTATTATGAAGAAAAACTTGGATTATATGGTAGAGATAATACTTGGACATATATTGATTATCAGTATATAAATAACAAGGGTGGAAGAAGAAATTATTTAGAGAATTTAAGAGATAAGGTAGAGAGTGGTTGGAAAAATCCTGATATTGTTATATCAGGTGATCTACATGTAACTAGTCAACCTTATATAAACAGATATCATATAATATTATTTTTTGATAAAACAAAATTTAATATTCCAAGAGACATTCAATTAGATGAATTTAATTTTAGAAGATTGAATTTCCATACTTTAAAAAACTTTACTGAGTGCAGTAAATATTTATATGATAATTATATTCCTGTACCAATAGATGATTATCATCGTTTTAAGTATGATTTTGATTGGACATTATCAGTTGATTGTGATCTAATTAATAATATTTATACAATAAAAAATGAAGATATGAAAATTATAAATAATAAAATAAATAAAATATCTAAATTATATAAATTATGATAACTGGATTAGAATTAGTTCAAAAATTATATTCTGAAGGATATTATATAGAAGAACAAAGAGAGTTTGGAATTAAAGATTGGGGTAAATCTATATCAAAAGGAATAGAGAATTGGAGAGTAAATAGATTGAAGAAATCAATTACTAAAACAAAAATTAGTAAAGAAAAAATTGATAATAAGATTAAAGATCTTGATAGTAAAGCTATTCAAAATCCAAAATTAGAAAGAGCTATTCAAAGAGAAGCTATTAATGAAAACGCTGCAGTAATTGGTTTCAATAATAATTCTACAAATCTGTTAACGGATCCTGATATAAAAACACATACATTATATGATTTATCAACAAACCAGAATATTTCTAAACGAGATAAAAAGAAACTATATAATTTACTTAAAAATAGAGATTATCAAATAAATTATGATAGGAGTAAAGGCGGACCAGCTTCATTAGCACATGAAGTAGGTCATATAAAAGCTATGAATGATCCAGGAGAAGCTGGTAAAATTAGCAGAGATGTAAATACTAGAGTAAGAGATAAAGTTCTAAAAAATGATAACTCTATTCATAAAGGTCAAGATAAAAGAAATTGGGATAATAACACAATAGAAGAAAGAAAAATAGAAAGTAAACAATTAGTAGAGAACGAAAAGGATGCTTCTGAGAGAGGTTTAAAATTAATGAAGGAAAAAGGAGCATCTAAAAAAGAAATTAAACATGCAGAGAAGACTCTTAAGTTAGCTCGAAAATCATATAAAAAGCAAGGTGATATTTATGTAAAGACTGCTAAATTAAAAAAGATAAGACCTGATGAACCACTAGACTAGAGAAATTATGGCAAAAAAGAAAGAACCACAAAATCACCTAGAAACATTTTACTTCTCAGATATTCCAACTCAACCTTATCCAGTATATTCAATATCGGAATCTGGAAACTTATACTCTCTGAAAAATATAGTATACCCAGGAAAATCAGCTAAAAAATTTACTCGTGCAAAACAATTGAGGTGGAGATCTCAACAAGCTAGGTTAGTAGATTTCTTAATAAACATAGATTATTTTTATCCATTAACTGTGTATAGAGAATTTCTAGTACCTATTCAAAATTCTCTTAGACTTCCTGGCATTTCTGGAGGTTTTTTCTTATGTGATTTCTATTTTCCAGAGTTATCCTTAGCTTTAGAGTTGGATTCTGACTATCATAACTTAGACGCCGATAAACTTAGGGACGAATACTTGGAACAGCTTGGAATAGAAGTTTTCAGAATATATAACTTAGAGAAAATTACAACACAAAAAGGTAAGTTTAAAGAATTTATAGCTCTTCTCAAATCTAAAATTCCTGTTCAAAATCCACGTCCCTTTGATTTTCTCGGCGACTTAAGAAAAAGAGAACAGGGAGGAGATAGTTCAGGGTTATGGAAAATTGATTAAACGCTTCCTAGTACCCTCGAGAATCTTATTATTGATAGTATATAACAAAATAGAAACTTTTATTAAATTAATAGATCATGAAAATTCAAAGAGGAGTAAACCCAGAAAGTAGAATGATACAAATTACAGTCACTACACCATTATTAGCCGAATATTATAACAATTTTAGTGGTATGATTCGGAATAATAGTAGTAGTATTTCTGAGGGGGTTAATGTTGAAAGAGTAAACACCGATTCAGCTATGGTATCTTTTCCACTTCCATCAGATTCTCAAATGATAAATCATGGGGATAAAGCATTAGTTTCTATGCCTCCAGAGGTTGTAGATAAATTAAATGATGTAATAAATAAGTTCGTTAATTGTGGACTTCGGAAAACACTAAAAACAGTAGAATTCCTTCCACTTAACAACTATGAATTATCAGGACTTCAGGAAGATATTAAATCTGCAATAGAAAATAAACGAAACTTTTGCATTCTCAGAGATTATGAAGAGTATCAAAAAATGTCGGAGGAGAGAAAGTATCAATTTACCCAAAAACTAATCAAATACGGTACATCAGAGTATGCAGACGTAGCTCTTCTAATTAATTCTGGAAAAATGGATGAACTTAGAGGATGGTTAGATCCGCAGTTGAGTTATTGTGAATGGATTTAAATGATTAACTTTATAGTGTTTCCTCCAGGTTTTTATATCAGAGGAACACTTTTTATTTATTATAATATATGGAACAAATTAGTAATAATGTAATGGTACTGAATGTAGGAGATCAGATTCCTCCAGGTACCGAAGATGCACTAAAAATATTATTATTAGGTAGTATTGATCTAGGTCCTACAGGTGAGATGAATTGGCAGTCCAAATTCGTAGCTGGACTAGCTAATGCAGTAGACCCACAAAAAGGATTAATGAATTTATTTACAAAATATAATTATGTAATTCTTAATAACTGGTATTCCCCACAAAACAAAGAAGCTAATATTTTTAATCAAGAAATGGCTAATAAGTTTCAGTGGGAAAGAATGGCAATGAATGCTGCAGACTGCATCTTTATAAACTTCTTGGGGAGATCTCAGAGTCCTATCCCTCTTTACCAGTTGGGGTATTTAAATAATTCATCTAAACTTATTGTAAGATGTCCAGAGAATTATAAATACTATTCTTTAGTTAGAATGGCTTGTGATGCTAGTTCAGTTCCATTGGTTGGTAGTAAAATGGGAACTGTAAATCAAGTTCTCAGTCTTATGTTTAGTTTTATCCCTAAATTTCAAGAAGTAGGAAATAATACATTACCAGAATAAAAGAAAATGAAAACACTTATTATTTTAAAGGGATTAGCAAAAAATGAAAAGCTTGAATGGGTTAAATCTCAAGGTCTAGAAAATTTTTTCCTGGATTATTCTATTTTCAAGAGATTATATAGTATGCCAGAATTAGATCGAGATAAAACAACTGATATCTTGGGGAGAACGAATATTAATCTCATCTTTAAGTCATGGTTTGAAGCGATTAATAATAAACTTGAATCTGGATGTCTAGTTGTTATTGATTATGACCAAGAGAAAACCAAGATTTTAGAGGATATTGGTATGATTTATGGTTATACCTGTTTCTATAAAATCTTTAATATCCCTCATGACTATACATCGAATCCAGAAAAGTATAGTCCGATAGGATTTAAAAGAAAAACAAAAGAGGAATTAGAAGCAGAAGTTATTACATTTCTAAATCTTCAACTTGGATATACAAAGAAAATTATAGAATACTCTGATGTTACTGATTATTGGAAGAAGAAAGAAGTAATTCTAGATATTCCAAGAAAAGAAACGATGTATTTTTTCTCTGATCTTCATTCTAATTATTCTCTCTATCAAAAAATTAATCTCTCTCCTGGAACAATAAGAGTACACTTGGGAGATTATATTGATGGTCCAGAGGAAGGTGGATCTAGGAAACTTATAGAAATGATCTTTAAGAATGCATCACACTATAATATTTTCTTAGAAGGAAATCATGAACGTAGACTTAGAAAATTCTTGTTCTGGAGATGGGCTGCAAGTAGTAATTCAGGTGGAAGTAGGGCTATTATTGCTGAGATGCTTTATAATTCACTTCCAACAGACTTTTTAACAACAACAGCTGATGAATTTAGATCTTTAACTCCAGGAGAAGCATTGACATGGTTGAAGAGATTAAATGATATCTTAAGAACCCATATAATTATTAAAAAAGACGATACTGTTTTTTATTGTACACATGCTGGAATTAAATATCTTGAACAACTTAGTCCTAAATTTATAGGAAATGTTATCTATGGAAATCGAGATATGGATGTTTATGATAAATGTTTCTCAAAAAATATATGGAAACCTACAGGAAGGTGGTCAATTCATGCTCACTGTAAGTATCCAGATGGCGTTGATTTCCTTAAATATGATGGAGTAGTTAATCTAGATCCATCATGCGAAAAAGAAATAGTTTATATGGAAAATAACATTAAAAATTTTTTACCATGCATCGTACAGTAACATTAACAGTAAAAAGTAAAGACTTAGGAAAAGTATTAAGTTCTTTAGAGATGAGTAAAGATTTCGAAGAGAATACTACGTTAACTCTTAGTATTGATATTGAAGATACAAAGAAAAATTATCAAGTTCTTTGTGGATCTCCTGAAGTTTTGGAATGGGATTTTATTGAAGAGGATAAAACAGAGGATGAAATGAAAGAACCAGTAAATCCTGTAACTGATATAGAAGAAGCAATAAAAACTGTTAAGGAGAGTCTTAATAAGGGAGAGTCTTTCTGGCCTGATAATATATATTCAGTTGCCGTAAATACAGGAAAAACTCTTGGGTATCTTGAAGGGTATGTTAAAACTTATGATGATATAATTGAATTTATCTTAATGTCTTGGAGATTATCAAAAAAATTCCCCAAATATTCAGTAGATTTCGTTCAAGAGTATATCCTTCCAGCAATTATCCAAAATCAAACAGATATTTCAGAAGTATCAAGCCTAGATCGAAAAATTCCTCACCTAATTGCATCTTATTATTCTGGAGTTAAAACAACAAAAGAAGTACTTAAAGATGTGATTAGGAAAGTTCAAGAATCATGGGAGATTATGAAAAAGACTGAAGATGTAGTTTCTTTGGTTGCATTGTTATTTGAAGGAAAGAAACTCTAGTAATATCATGACGGAAGAAATACTTAAAGATCTAAAAACTTGTTTAGGTTTAGATAACGTTGATGAAGCTATTCCTTATATCAATCAATGTATTCAAGCTAGAGATAGAATTTTATCGGAAGAATATTCTGATTTTAAACCAGGAAGCTTAGTTCTTGATACTAGAGATAATGAAATTGGTTTTGTAATTGGGCCAATTAATATGTATGGAGATATTAATACGGATAGTTTTGTTAAATTATCACACAACGCTAAAGTAAGTGATAAAAATACTACAATGTTAGTAGTGACTCGAGTAATTGGAGGTTTAGAGAATGAAAGACGTTCTAATTTTAGAGTTAGGTATATTGAACGAAGCTATCTAACGCCATTAAAAGTAGAAGAGAATAATCTCGATTACTCAACTAATAGTGTATCAGATCTTGATACTTTTTGTGGAAGTCAGTGTATTATGGAATGTACATCTGAGTGTAAACTATATAAATATAGAAGGAAAAAGTAATTAAAAACAGAATAATACTAGGAGGGAAACCTCTTAGTATTTTTTATCAAAGAATTATGAGTAAAAAATGGTTACATGGAGCTATACCTGCTCTACTAATTCATGGCTGTATAGGAACTGTTTATTGTTGGTCCTTATTGTATGATTATATAAAAGAATCTATTACTGGTAATTGTACTTGGGCATTTTCCTTAGCCATATTTTTCTTAGGGATTTCTGCAGCTTTTTTCGGTCCCTTAGTAGAAAAGAATGTAAAGAAAGCTGCAACTATAAGTTCTATCCTCTTTGGTTCTGGAATGATCTTATCTGGAGTAGCATGTTATATAAACTCTATTCCACTTCTTTACCTTAGTTACGGAGCAATTATGGGTACTGGAGTTGGAATTGGATATATCACCCCAGTAAAAACCCTGATGATGTGGTTCAAGAATAATAAAGGTCTTGCTACTGGACTTGCTATTATGGGATTTGGATTAGCAAAAGTAGTAGCAACACCTCTTCTTAATTGGAGTATGGAAAGATGTGGGATATATTGTACTTTCCTCTCCTTCGGAATTGGATATACCTTGATTATGTTATTAGCTGCAGTACTTCTTAAAAAACCAGAAGAGAAAAGAGTAGAAAATACATTAAAACCTAAATCACTCAAAGAATGGTTTGATAGGAAAAAACAACTTCTAAATCTACCTGCAATTACTACTATTTGGCTAATTTTTTATTTAAATATTTCTTCTGGACTAGCAATTATAAGCTATGAGAAATATTATTACGAAACAGCTGGAATTGGAATAGTCTTGGGATTAGTATTTTCAGCTATATTTAATTCTCTTGGCCGTTTTGGAGTTGCTTGGTGGTCAGATTATTTTAAAAACCGTGGGAAACTTTTTGGAATAATCTTAACATTCTCTGTTCTTTCGGGAATTACAGCTTTTATGGCTCCAGGTTTTATTCCAGTAGCTGTACTTTTATGTAATGCTGGATATGGAGCAATGTTTTCAATAATGCCTTCTGTTTTAGCTGATAGATACGGAATGAAAGATGTATCCGAAATTCATGGGTTAATACTTAGTGCTTGGGCTTTTGCTGGTCTTTCTGGAAATCAATTTGCTAATCTTTTAGTAGGTATTCCAGAAAGTTCATATAAAACATTAATTCTTGGAAGTGTTGGATTATATTGTATTGCTTTATCCTTAAGTGCTAAACTATGGAATAAAGACTAAAAGCCTTATATACGAAATAATAAATAAAAAATATGAAAAGTAAAGAAGGAGATAAATATTTAGGAAAACACCTGAATAGTATAAATGACTTACTAGAAGAAGGTCATGATCCAAAGGTTAGAGATCTGGTAGTTTATGAAGATGCAAAAATACTATCTGATATTTCTTACTCTGAAGGTTATGATACTGGAGTGTCTGATGAAAGAAATAAAGAAGATTATGAAGTATGGATGGTCGAGTTGTTCAAGAAAATCGCTGTAGATGGATTACCGAAAGAATATAGAGGCGGCCATTCTAAGATATGTGTTTGTTTTGTTCCGGCCGTTAATGGAGAACTTGACAGATATATTATTGGATACTATAATTATAAAAAGAAAGGTTGGATGACTTGTTCTTGTGATAGTGGATGTCAAGAATGTTTCCGGCCGACTCATTACTTAGAACTTCCGGCCGCTCATAAAATCAGAAAAGAGTATGATGTAACTGGGCAAACTAGATCAACAAATTCATTCCCTGAAGTTCCTGATGGTGTATATCAAGGAAAATTTGGGGGACACGTAGGAATGATAGAGTATCTAGGGAAGGTCTATAACTTTACATTCTTAAAAGGTATTGTCCAAGAAAATATCCTGAAAACAATAACAGTAATAGATGGATACGGATGGACTCTACTAAAAGATGGACCAATTGTACCAACTGTTTGAAACTATAACAAATTAAAATAAAAAAAATTATGAAAAAAGAAAAATCAGAAGAAAAAGAAACATTAGAAGTTAATAAATTAACAACTAAGAAAGAAAAAATTAAAGATAATATTATAGATATTATCGATATTGATGACGAAGAATCAGAGGAGTTTAAATTCTCTGGTGGAAAATTGGTAATAGATGACTCATTGAATATAACAGGAAAATGGGAATCTAAAAACTATACATCATTAGAAGATGGTGTTTATATAGGATTTATAAATCATGGGGAATGTGAAATAACGCTAAAGGAAAGCAAGAAAAAGCACCCCAACGTATTTGATTTCGGATTAGAGGGCGGATATGCTGCTACAAATAGAACCACAATTACTTTAATTGTAAAGAATAAAAAAGGTTACATCGATTGCAGACATCTAACCCTAATCTGTGATTACCTGAAAAAATCTATTAATTCCAAAGAAAAAGAAATTAAATTTTTGGAAGACAGTATATCAAGGATTGAGACACATCAAGCAGTATTCTCTAGTGAAAAATCTAAGGAAACAGTATTAAAATCTCAAAAAGAGATATTATGTGAGCTCAATGAAAAATTACCCTCACAAAAGAAATTATATGAGGAACTTTCAATGAAGAGAACCAAATTACTACAAGAAGTTCAAGAGGAATATGAAAACTGCTTGAAATCTTCTAGTGAAATGGAAAAAATCATGGAAGAACGGAAAAAATCTTATGATGCAGAGTTAGTTAAGTGTTATGGAAAAGAATACCCTACATCAGAAGATAAGAGAAATAAGCACAAATCAGAAGAACTTTCCCTTCTCGAAAAATTATTGAAAGAAGGAAGAAAAACAATAGCTCTTATTAATTATAGAATTCCTAACTATGAAGATATGTTAGAAACTCTTGGTGATAAGTCTATTAAAAGAAAATCAAAAAGAAAAGACGACGATGATTAAACTACTAAGATTACACAAATTAATTTGGGGAATTCTAGTTATTATTGGAATTCTTCTTGAGATGGTAATTGTAGTGCCAATCGTGTTTTTAGTGTTTATTTATAATTTTAGATTTAATCCAAGAAAAGTGTGGGAAGCAATACATAGCGCAGACCTGGATTTTCAGAATCATTGGGGTGGATATGCCTATCGTGATCATACTCCTTGGGATACGTTCAAAAGAAGATATAAATATACATTTAATCATATAGAGAACGAATCTAAAAGACAATAAAAAAGATAAAGTAGTAAGACATCAAAGCTTACTACTTTTATTTTCTATATAAAAAAGGGAATCTCAGAAACCCCGAAATTCTTATTAATGTATGAAAAAGAATTTTAAAGAAAAAGATGATTTTATATTTTTAAATAAAGAACGAGTTCGGCTTACAATGTTAGTTACTACTAATTATTATATGGAATGCAAGCTTAATACTGCATTGATCTCCGAACTTTAAATTTAAATACGTGGCGGCTTATGTTATTAGTTACTACTAAATTATAGATTTGTAAACTATGCGATTTACTGTAACGATCACCGCCACGTAATTTAAAAAATATAAATAATTCTAAACTACAAGAGAAATCCTGTAGTTTTATTTTTTTTTCTTCTCTAATACAAACAAAAAAAGAACCTAGATTTTACTCTAAGTTCTTTATTATTTTTTTTCTATTTATCTACAGGAGGGAAGTCATCAATAACTTCTTCATTATCAATTAAACCTGCCTCTTTGTAGCAATTTCTTTTATTCTCTTTCATCCAGGCTACTAAACATCCTATTAAACCGAGAATAATTGCGATAAATCCTAATATCTTTTTCATAGTTTTCTTATTTATTTTTCATATATAAGATTTTAAGCGGATTCTGTATTATTTTTATCGATATATCTTTTTATTTCTGTTATTAAGTCTTCTTCGGTTGAAATTATTGGTGCAAAATAACTATCTAACATTTCTTCGATAGTTGAAAAATACTTTGTTAAATTCCTACCTTCTCTTTTTAATGTTTTAGGAATTACAAAATAAATTATATTAATTCCATGTTCTTTACATAAATTATACTTCGTTAAGTCTCGTTGTCTATGATCTTTAAATCCTTTTTCTCCTCCCATATGATCTACAGGAATAAAGTGTTGTACTCCATGACCTTCTATTGCTAAGTTTAATTCTGGAATATAAAAATCTAACTCTAATTTTTTCTTATAAACTAACCAATCTAATGTATGACATCTTGGAATAAATTCTATTCCCAAAGATTCTAAAATTTTTCTAATAATAGTTTCTATGGCAGATTCTTTTCGTTCTGGATAAACTAATTTCGTTAAATACCCTTCATTACTAGCTTTGTGATACTCCTGTGGAAAATTAATTAAAAATTCAGTAGGACTTTGAATATTGTTATTATCTATAAACTCTTGCATTTCTTCAGAAGTTTTATACTTGTCACCCCAATTAGCAACACTTGCTTTATATCTTAATTGCGTTCTAATTCCTAAAGTCTTTGCTCTTCCATAAATTTTTGGATAAGTTCTTTCAAAAGACTTGGCAGAATATATTTCTGGATGTGTATCAATAAATTCTTGAATATCTTCTACTGTATTAAATTCATCCACCAAACTATAAAGTATTCTATTTGGATATATTACCTTACTTCTTAATCCTAGTTTAGATAATTTAGCATACCCACTTAAAAATCGATTACTAAAATCTTTTGGATTTTGAATATTATTATCATCTATAAATTTTTGAGCTGACTCTAGATTATATATAGAATCCCAGTTATCTATATTAGTATGTAATCTATTAGGATATACTACAGACCTAGCAAATTTATTTTTTAATAATTTTCGATAAATTCCACCAAATCTTTTCTTAAAATCAGTTGGGTTTTGTATTTCATTATCATTAATAAATTTTTGATAGTAATCAACAAATTCTTCTGGATTTGTTCTTTTTGGAAATATTAATTTAGAAATGATTCTTAAGTTATTTGCTCTATTATATATAATTGGATAGTTAATTTTTAAATCAGAGGATGATATAATTTGTTATCTTTAATGAATTTATTAATCTTTTCCAGAGAGTTTATATCTCTGTATAATAAGCTAGTTCTTCTATTCGGATAATTTACTTTATCGGCAAAATTCTTTCTAACTAGGCGATTATAAATACTTGGATATCCCTTTTTAAAATCTAATGGCCTAGTAATTTTATTGTTATCTATAAACTGTTGAAAATCCTCAACAGTATTAAAGTCTTTTAAATCTAAAGAATTACTATTGTTCATTCCCGATTTAGCGACAGACTTTTCTTCGCTTTGAGATTTAGGTAAGTTATTCATTTTTTTTATTATATTTTTATTATTCATTTTAGACATCAGAAAGGAATTTCGGAGATAATAAAGTTTCCGGATCTTTATTATTTCCTACTTTTCCCTAATCTAAAATGAATAACTAACGATAAAAGAACACTAGATCAATCTATTATTTTATAAATTTTTCTAATGTTCTTTCAGTTATAAGGTTTTTGGATTCTCAGGAAAGTAAAATAAAGACTTAGGATATTTCACCTAAGTCTTATATTATTTTTATTTATTTACTTTTTCTTTCTTAATATCTAACTCCATTATTATAGAATCAGATACAATTACCTCAGAATTATCACCTAAATCTAAATTAATGATATTCCCAGAAACTTTTCCATTTACCATTGCAAGAGCTAATTCATCTTCTACATACTTTGAAATATTCTTTGATAAATCTCTAGCTCCGTATTTAGTATCTACTTGATCAATTATAAATTCTTTTAATTTTTCAGATATATTGATTTTATATCCTTTTTTTGATAAACGATCGCTAAGTTTTGCAATTTCAAGATCAAATATCTTTATCATTTCCGGTTTTCCAAGTTCATTAAAGATAACAATATTACTAAGTCGTCCAATAAATTCTGGTCTAAAGAATTTTTCCATGGCCTTCATTACTATAGACTTATTATCTTTATTTTTCTCATCTTGACTTTGTTTATTAAATCCGAGTCCATTTCCTTTTTCAGATAGTTGTTTCGAAGCTACGTTACTAGTCATCAAAATTACGCAGTTCTTAAAACTCACTTCGAGACCGTTACTTAGGTTAGCTTTTCCTGTGTCAAGAATTCCTAGGAGTAAGTCATAAATATCTTTATGAGCTTTTTCAATTTCATCAAATACAATAACCATATTTGGATTAGTTCTTACTTTTTCAAAAACTGCTGTATCTGAATCAGATCCTAAATATCCTGGAGCGCTTCCAAGTAATCGGGATACAGAATAACTCTCTGTATATTCTCCCATATTAATAAGTAATAAGTTTTTCTCAGCGCTTTCAAAGAAAAGTTCAGCTATCTTCTTAGAAATCAGGCTTTTACCTACACCAGTCGGACCTAATAAAAATGCCGTACAGATAGGTTTATTGGGATCCTGTATATCAAGAATTGATTTTTGAAGTGCAGTAACTACAGTATCAACTGCATCTTGTTGTCCTATAATTTCTTTTTCCAAGACTTTCTTCATGTTTCTAATTTTGATTGCTTCACTATCCTTCATCTTGTTTATAGGAACATTAGAAATCTTAGATACTACTGACATAACATCTTCTTCAGTTACTTCAGGCCAACCAGAAGGATCATTAAGTTCTCCAATTAACTTTAATCTCTCCTCCTCAAGTTCTTTTTTCAAAACCAATTCAGTATCTCTCCTCTTCTGAGCCTCATCGAAATCTTGTTCCTCTACTAACCTAATTTTTTCCTTAACAATATCATCAATCGCTTTTTCTAGGTTATCTACAGAACTAGTATCAATATTTTTTCTAAGTTTTGCTGCACTAGCTGCAATATCAATACAGTCTATGGCTTTATCTGGGAAATGTCTATCATAGATATATCTTCCACTAAGTTCTACACAAAGTTTTAAAATATCATCTGTATATCTTACTCTATGATAATCTTCATATCTTTCCCTAAGTGTCTTTAATATTTCCAAGGTTTCTTCTTTGGTTGGCTCAGACACCATTACCGTTTGAAATCTTCTTTTAAGAGCACTATCTTTTTCTATATATTTTTTAAATTCTGTAGTTGTTGTTGACCCGAGACATCTGAATTTCCCTCTAGCTAATGGACCTTTAAGAATATTAGCTCCATCTCCTTTACCATCATTCGAACCATTACCTACTAGATTGTGTATTTCATCTATATAAATAATTATTTCAAGATTATTTTCTACTTCTTTGATTATAGCATCTAAACGCTCTTCATATTGCATTACGTTAACTATATGAAAATATTTTCATATAGATCAGTATATGATTTCAAGTTTAAATATTTAAACTTGGCCAGTCTTTATACGTTACACTAAAGAATATTATCTTTAGTTCGGCATTAAATTACTTAACTAAAGCGTAAGATAGTTAAGGTTATTCGCCGAATTTACTAGCTTATAATCTAAAGAATCACTTCTTTAAACGGCCATTTTATAATCACAACCTCTAAATTGGCAACCAGCCACTAAAGCGTTTAAATCTAATGAGAAGATCCTTTTATCTATCAATTCTCTAGGAACTTCTTTATTTACTATTTTCTGACACAATCCTTCAATAATTGCGGTCTTTCCACAACCAGCTTCAGCTAATAAAATTCCATTGTTCTTCTTCCTACATGATAGGATTTCAATAATCTGTGAAATTTCTTTATCTCTACCTACAATTGGATCATATTCTCCATTTTTTGCAGCTAAAGTCATATCTGTAGAAAATTTATCAAGGAAAGGGGTTCTAGAATTTGGATCTAGGTTTTCGGGCTCATTACTTCCTTGTCCAGCCATTTCAAATTCTCGATCTTCCTCTTCGCGACGTTTTTCTGAGTCTTCGTCGCCTTGGTTATAATCGAGAGTTTTTTCTTTAAGTTCGCCGCCGTTATTTTCCTCACGGTTATCTTCTTGGTCTTTTATTCCAAGTTTCGTATCGAAGTCATTTATCTTCCAAAATAAACTCGTGAGGTCTCTTGCATCGGCGCCTAATTCATCTACAAGATACTCTGCAATCTTACTAAATTCTGTCTCTGGAAGTGAACACATAAGAAAAGCTAGTGTATCAATATCATCAGTCATCTCAGATTTTAAATTTATATCTGTCAGTTTATCCAAGATATAATTAATGGCCGGAGACAAGACAATTGAATCAGCGCCAGTATACAATTCAGAAGGCGCTGTAAATTTATTGTCTTCTCTAATTTCGGCCATTACATCCATTATAAATTCTCTAAGATCTTCCTCTGTACTAGGTTTTCCAATAAACAGATCTTTTAGATAATCTCTTAGTTCTGGAATATCACCTTCATTATCTAGATAAGTTATAACTATCTGAGAAACTATATGATCTAATGATATTTCTTTTCCCATAAACGAGACTACTTCTTCATGAGCTTTCTCGAAAAACTTTTTTAATTCTTGAGATAATTCAAATTTTGATGAATCTTTCATTTTTCTATTTGTTTAATTTTTATTATGTTTATCATCACATTATTAAGGAAATCATCGGTAAATTTTATATCTATTTTTTGCTTCAGAGATATAATCATTAATATCTTCTTGAGTAATAGTTATATCTTTTATGTTTTTAAATTTGTTAGCCCAATTACTACACCAACTCCTCCAACTAGTATCACCTTCAAGTTCTTTTATGTACTCAAGAATTTCTCCTTCTCCTTTAATATTTCTTTTTGGGACCCACCCCGAACAATTCTCGAAGGATTCATTTCGATCATATATTGATTTTACTTTTATCGAAATTTTCTTTTTCTTCTTCAACCACTTAAAGAAATCTTTTATAGGATTTGGATACATTAACTTCGGAAACTTATAAATCTCATAATCTTCAGTTACAACTATATAAATCCTTGATTCTTTTCCTAAGGTCGGTGTTTTAAGAAATGGAAGATCGACTCGTTTGGCATCTATATAAACCTTAGTATTCCACCATCTAAAAGTATCTGGTTTATTTGTATCTATTACTTGATATAACATAAAATCTCCAGAAATATCAATAGCATTTACAGCTAAACCTGTTTTTCCAGTAGAATCATTTATGACTACTTGAGAATTTCCTTCTTCAAAGAGATCCATAACTTGAGATGCACCATGTTCTACTATATAAAGTGTTTTCCCTGTTAAATTATCAATAGTTTCTAAGTCTTTCTTATCTCCTTCTGAAAGTTCTACAAACATATACCCATCTTTACGTGTTACAGATCTAGTTCCAGTAATTCGGTCTAATTTTGTTTTCTTTACTAATTCTTCTGGTTTCATATTAAATTATTCTTGGTTCATTAATAATTCCTTTATCAATTAGATAGTTTCGATAGAGAAGATTTATAACAAATTCAGGTGATTTACAACAAAATTCTCTATCTACTACCTTTAGATTTTTCAATAGTTCAAATAAAGAAACTTCAGGTAAATATTCTTTCCTACAACAAATGCTATTATTTCTATTTACAATATCTAATCTTGAATCTGTATAAATTAATTTTTTCTCTCGATTTAGTATATTTATTATTTTTCTATTAGAAAGTTTTTTACAGATATACCCTTCTGTAACAAAATATAAAAATACCTCAGATAAAGAAGCTAGACGTACATCCTTTTCTAATTGAATTCCTTCAAAAAAATTTTAACACATAAGTTTTATCAAAAAGATTTTTATAATTATTCCTAGATAAAATATATCTTGAGCGTAAAAATGGAAAAGTATATAATAAATCTTCTTTATTTGAAGAAGAAATTTCTAAGTAAGTGTATTTTGCTCCTTTAAAATTTATATAACTTAATAATATACTTACTTCCCCCATTTTAAATTTATTTTTGGTTCTCCAGTAATTTTTCCAGTATCTATAAGATAATTTCGAAAGATTATAGTTTTTAGAAATCCCGTTACAGTTTTAAATTTCTTTTCAGGGATAGGAACCACAGAAGTCAGAATATCCTTTCTAGTAAATGAGTTTAATTCGTATTCCCTGATTAATCGGGTTCCTAGTTGTTTATTCAACGATTCTACTTCCATTATAAATGAAAGTTGTATCATTGGATCTTTATAAAGTCTTTTTGACATAGAATTAAGATTTGAAATTTTTGGACGGTCAATTGAGGATGCTAAAACTAATCCTACTTTAGAGAAATCCATTAATTGTATTGGTCTTTCTTTTTCGAATTTTTCTAAGTATGGTTTTAATTTTACCTCATCTTGTACAATTTCAAAACTAAATCCGGGTTCTGCAAATAATTCAAATCTACCATAATCTACATAAGGTATTGTAAATTTTTCTATAGAATTTGATTCTGTAAGTACTGTATAATATACTGTGAATACATTTCGCATAACACATTGATAAACTTTTACATCCATTCTTCTATAGTATTATCGTTCCACTTCACCCTAGCATATACATCTGGGGCATTATCTAATCTCAATTCTAAGTTTTTAAAATCTTCTCTGAATTCTTGAGGTAGTTCAAATACTTTATTTATTACTTCTTTCATGATTTCTCGTGCCTTTAACTGTCTAGCTTTCTTTCTCCATACTCTAGGACAAAATACAGCCGGAATATATATAAAGTGATCAGAAGCGGTGGATATATCTGTTATAACCACTTCAGATGGATCTACCTCAAGTTTTTCATACTCGGGAGTGTTCCAGTATCCATATTCACTTTTCTTTGGTTCTTTAGAAAAACATAAATACTTATCTCCTTCTTTAACAAACCATAAACACTCACCGCTAAATTCCTCTTTATACTTCTCTAATAAATCGTCCGGCGTAGATAGTCTCGGATCTTCATCAAAATAATCTTGAAGAATTTGTTTTATTTCTCCAATTATTTTTCCAGAGGCTAATCTAAATTCTGTCATTATACATTCTCCTGTAATCGGAACTGTAAAATTCGTAGTAGGTTGGAGATTTTTTATTCTTTCTACCTCAGAGAGAAATGATTCAGTTTGACCAGGCATATTCCAACAAGGTCGATGATTCATATTATCAGCTTCAATTAACTTCATCTCATCTATCAAGTTATCTCCTAGAAGTCTGATAAGTTGACGAGTTTTCTTTGGTTTTCCTGTATATAGTCCTCGAGAATAATCATAGAGTTGTTTAATACACATATGATTCTCAACTAGGAAAACAACTTTATCAATTACTTCTCCTGGATATTTAAGATTAATCAAGATTTTTCTTGTTTCTTTTGCTGACTCTTTATCATGTCCGTGAAATGAAAATGATCCATCTTCTTTTACTTGATAACATATTGGCTTAGAAACATCATGAAAAAGGGCTGCTAATCTAAGTTCAAGATCCGCTCCATCTTGAATTACATGATCTAATACAGCAAGAGAATGTTCACCCCAAGTCTTATCGTGATATTTATTATTCTGTACGAAACCAATATTTAATTGAAAAATCTTAGAAATTCTCCACATAAGACATCTTCCAATTAGTTCTCGAATTCCCCATACTGCATTTTTTGACATTAGAATCTTAGTAAACTCATCTCTAATCCTTTCCATACTAAGAGATGAATATTCTGGAATATTATCAATCTTAGAGTATGTTTCCTCAAAAATAGTGAACATCTTAGTACAAGCAAATCTGATTGCTCTTAACATTCTAAGAGGATCATCTTTAAAAGTCTGTTCGGGATCAAGAGGTGTTCTTAAGATTCTATTCTTACAATCATCTAAACCTTTCCCTGTTGGATCTAATACCTCTCCAGTTAATAGGTTTTTATATAATGCATTACAACAAAAATCACGTCTAAAAGCATCCTCTGTGATATTAGTTTGTTGTACTGTATCTGGTTTTCTCGGTCCTTGATTATAAGTTTCAACTCTAGGTACAACACACTCTATATCTATCTTTTCATTGGCTCCTATGTCTAATGAAAATTTCCCAGTTTTAAATCTATTATAAGTAACGAAACCAGAACATTCAGGCTTTGTTTTTAGGAAATCTATAAAGAGATCTGTTCCTTCTGGATAATCAATACAAAGATCTATATCTTTTGGAGTTTTTCCTAAAACTAAATCCCTAACACATCCACCAACTAGATAGATTTTTTCTTTAAATTTACAATCTTGAACTACTTCTTTTAATAATTTGACTGCTTTTTCGTAATCAATTTTCTTCATAATTGTTTATTGTTTTTATCACATATAAGGAAAATAAACTACCCTGGAAGATTTATTTTCTCCAAGGTAGTAATATTTTATTGTTGTTCAGCTTTCTTATACACTCTTATAATAGTTGCTAGATTAAGAATTACTATAAATCCAGATATAATTATAGTAATTAAATTCATAAAAGGTATTTGAATAAAATTATAAGAATCTAATTCAATATGATTCCAATAATCTTTTTGATACCCATCAAGTAAGCAATCTGAATAATTTTCTATGTCTAACTTTGTTCCAGGCTTAAGAGATTTTTCCAAAATATATTTTTCAAACTTTTTATCTCTATCCCAACTAAAAGATCCAGACCAAGTTATAGTATCATTTTCATCAATACCTATACAAAATATTGCTTCATTTTCTTTTCCTCCAGACCAGAATGATTTTTGAAGTTCTGTTTTATTCTTATAGCTATTTTGCCAAACTAAAAGAATAGGTCTGAACATAGGATCTATGGAACATATGTAACCAATTTTTCTTTCTAGAGAATCAGGAATATTGATACCATATACGAAATTTTGTCTAGGTTCTAAAATATTATCTGAATTTACAATCCTACCAATATTATATCTTATAAATAATCTTTTCCTCAAAGCTTCTGATATATCTACATCATATAACTTATAGATCGGTAAAATGTTATTCATATAATTATAGTAATTAGTAGGTTTTGAGAATATCAATGCAGTTTCCGGATTACTATTCCATTTAGACCTGCACATATGCCAATTTTTATGTGTAATATCTTCCTTATTTCTCCATAATCCTTGAAAATATGTAAAAGTATTTTTTGATATCTCAACTTCTACTTCTTCACCGGTATCAAAATCATCATAAACTAAGTAATAGACATCTTCATGAGTAATATCTTTTCCATTTACTTTCTCTATCCAATTACTGTAATGTTTTATATACCTAGCTGAATGTTCAACTATTTTCGTATCTACTGGCTTATTTAAAGTAAATGCAAAAAATACAATAAATATAGCCATAACTGAAGGTAAGACGAAAAATATATTCGGCTTATTTTTTTTCAATCGATTTTTAACTTTAACAAATATAAATACTGTTATTAATAACAGTATTACAACAGTTATAAACAAATATTCCATAGGCTTTTTAAAAACTTATTAATTTTCTTTTTCTAAGCAAATCTCCAACTACTGGATTCCATTCTATTGCATCTTTAATAGTCTTTTCTGGATAAGTACAGGTATGAAAGTTTTCTGCAAAAATGGTTTCTGTAATAATTATCTTTCCATAATCACCCATATCAGATTCAAAAAATATATTTAAAGAGTCTCTAAATATTCCATCATCTCCTGGAGTTAAGAGAAGATTATCAGTATCTTTTTCAATAGACCCTAAGAAAATAAGATCTTCTCTAGGCTTCTTAACTCCCATTGAGGAATCTGCATACCAAAGGTGATGTTCATATTTCCATGAATGAACCTCATATTCTCTAAGATCTCCAGGAAAACCACCTAATTCTGGAGTTCCTTCACTTCCATAAACTACACAAGGTTTCCATCCTCCATTAATATATTGAAGTTCAAAAAGATACTTTGGATAATCTTCATGGATTAAAATATCACCTTCATAAATTCCATTAGTTATAAGTTCACCAACAGATTTATGTGAAACTCTACTCCAAGTAAAAGATCTCTCTTCTTCATCAACTCGACTATCATTAATTATAATTAAACAAGAACTATCATAAGTAGATACTCTAAGGGATCCATACACGAAATTCAATGAATCATATAGACTCATTCCAATAGGTATTCCTCTAAAATTCTTGTCAATACTACTTCCATGTTTTTCTGCAAAGTATTTTTCAAGTAATCTACAACTCATTTTTTCTCTTTTCTTGTTTTAATCTTAATAACTCTTTTGACAAAGTAGGATCATTATGAGAGATGCCATCCAAGATATCATAATAAATACCCCAAATGGATCTTACAAATGCTAATCGTTTCGACACAAGCATATAAGTTCCATTCATTAAGGGTAATTTAGATTCTTTCATAGAACTATAAAGAGCACTAAGACGTAAGTATCTCTTATGCCACTTCAAAAGTTCTGGCATAGCTGTCTTTTCAGATAAACCCATTTCTCCAAGAACTTCTTTAACATCCTCTGGAAGTTCATCAAAAAACATATTATAACTTTTCTGCAAAGATTCTTTATCTTCAATCATAGTGTTTTATCTTCACTTAATTTCTCTACTACTTGATCCCATGTTAAATCACAAAGATCATCTATCCAGGAATCAATATAATATAATTTATCTGAATCTTTAATAACACCAAATAGAATTGGATCCTTTTTAATTCTCTCCTCTTCAGCTTTTTCATATTCTGTTAAACTGAATGATTTTCCGGTAGGATCATAGTACAAAATTACATAGTTATCAAATACTTGTAAATTATCTGCCAGTACTTTCTTTTCAGCAACTGAATCTGGAATTACTCTTGTGAAATTCTTAATATAATCAATATCAAGTTGTTTTTCACATTTTTTCTGAAGAGTTACTAGATCCGACATTGTAATATAATGATTAATTCCAGAAACTGCTAGAACTGATTCATAAATATGTATAACTAATTCTGAAATTAATTTTTCGAGTTGAGCTTGTTGATTTAATACAGTAGCTTTATGAATTAAGCTCATATAAGCTTCAGTACGTTCTTTAAACTCTTTTTCTTTTCCAGCTAATATCTTAACTTGATCAAATAATTCTATTACATTTATTTCATACAGCTTTTTCAATTCTTCTGTCTTATTTTCAGTAATTGTCTTTTTTCTCTTTCCAAATAATTTTTCTAAGAAATTTTTCCTCTCTTTCTTATTCCCCGAAGAATTCATATTAGTATTAACATATTTAACAGAATCATTATTATTAACAAAAATTTGATTTCGAATTCTACCTGAGATTAAAGAATTATTTTCCTTCAGAATTTTTAATAGCTTTTCTGAAATTGATATATTAAATTTCCTAGCATTTGAGTCTCCAAGAAATTCCTTAACTCTAGATAAACCTTTTAGAATTTTATCTGTAGCTTCTATTTCTTTCTCACCTTCTAAGAAAAGAAATTGTCCTGGAGTTATTGAATCAGGATCTGTATTTACTATTCTATTAAAATTTATATTTACTTCAGATTCCTTAAGATCTTCCTTTGAACTTAAAGTTACTTTTTCGGTTGTATCTTTTACTAGATTTTTATACTTTAATAAATTTTCATCTACTACAATACCACCTTCAAACAATGTAATTCTGTTTCCTTTTTCTAATAATTTCATAATCTATATAATATTTGTGAGTTTTTATTTCCTAGTTCACATCTAATACTTTCTATCAAACCCCTTTTAAGAGTTGGATGAAGACCCGACATTGATGTTATAAATAAACACCTTTCTTCAGGATCCTCTATAATACTAAATATTATAGGAAGCATATACATAAGAATTCTAAATCCTGATCCATGATCAATTATACTTAATAATCCAGTTGGATCATGATCTGTTATTATCCTCCAGTCTTCAGTTATCTTATTTATTCCAAAACCTAAATCAGGAATAATATTTCTTACTTTCTCTTGAACTGACTTGGAATATTTCGTAAGCTCTTTAATAAATGTATCAATACCCCATCTAAATTCCTTACTTGGGTCAGATATTATTAAATCTTTTTCAAAAAATTTACCTATTCCATAAGATATATTAGGATAATCATAGGATAAATTAGAAATAAAAGAAGTAATAAATTTTGTTGATTTATAAACTTCATATAGATTTAATAAAACTTCTTCATCCTCCCCAGTTCCTTTAAATCCTGCTCCTATACTTATTTCATATTGATCTACATATACAGCTAATTTTTGATCTACAACAAGGGATTCAGATATAAACTCATCTAACGTAAAGATAACACTATATCCTATATCATAATCTTCAGAACAAAGAGTTATAGACATCTCAATAGGTTCTATAGGATCATATGGTCTAAAATCTACTTTACTAACTTTTTTCAGTAAAAATTTACCAATTCCTTTGAGAAATTCATCTAAAGATATATCTACTTTGTAATCAACATCACTGCTTATTAACTCTGTAAGTCCAGTCGGAGAAAATCCTATTGATATTTCTTCTTTACATGCGAAAAAATTTTTTAATCTTAAATTTTTTATTCTCATTTTAATTTTCTTTGATCATAGTTAAGGCTATTAGAGTTTTATATCTTTCTTATGTACATTTCCCTTAAAAACCTTATATATGGAAATTATTGTTAATGAAAATTGCTTTAGTCAATAAGTCTGGTCTGCGAAGATTGGGCTTATTTTTTTTTGGCCTGAGAATCTTATACTTGAAATAAAAA